>JGI994J12354_10000418_pt1 | contig 41988 bp, 44 predicted proteins | sample IntmicLarv3ML3BL_FD_12354 | JGI IMG/M metagenome (IMG submission 12354) | reverse complement strand
CCAAAGAACGAACGCTAAGTGCTCATAACGAGGCCCCTTGGTCAAGCGGTTAAGACATCGCCCTTTCACGGCGGTAACACGGGTTCGATTCCCGTAGGGGTCATAGCACGTAAGTGCAAAATAAATGCTTATAAAGCTCATAACGAGCCTCAGTTCTAAGCTTGAGAATACCTCGCTAAGAGCTGTGACATGTATCGCACGTAAGTACCTAAAGGACAGGTACTAAGTGCTTATAACAAGGCGCCATAGCCAAGTGGTAAGGCCGTGGACTGCAACTCCACTATCATCGGTTCAAATCCGGTTGGCGCCTCGCGGAAAAGTCAGGAAACATGAGGGTTTCAGGGCTTTTTCTATTTTGTAATTATAATCAAACATGACGTAGTGAAAAAAATTGTAAAAAAGTTGTCCATTATATTTCGGGTTTTCTTTATCTAAATTAAAAAACCGTTAGAAACCGTATAAAATCGTATAAATTCGTTTCATAAGGTGGTTCATAAGGTGGCATGAATTATGCTACTTCACAGAAATCATCATCTTCAAGTATTGCATCAATTAAATTCGTTTTCTTTTTATTGTCTGTATGCAAATAATTTTTAATAACGACTGCATAGCTGCCCCCAATCAATTCAGCAGCATCTTTTAGTTCTCCCATATTTGTGGTTTTACGAACTATATTGGTTGCAAAAGTATGCCTAGTAGTGTGTAGAGTATATTCATCAGGAAGTCCAGCACGTTTACAAATTTTTATAAATGTAGTTCTTAATGATTGTAAATTTGGTGGCCATCCATTCCTTGAAGCTAGAAGTAAATCATTATGGAATATATTTTTGCTGTACAAGTTAGTCATGATATTCCAACAAAATTCCGCCTCTTTATTTAATGGAATTGTTCGGACACTATTTTTATATTTTGGTTTTGTTAAAATAAGTTTAGTTTTTGCTTTTGCCCCAGGAGTACGATTTTTCACTCTACTAAGTGTTTGTGTTATCTTAATTGCGTATCGTGTATCTACTTTTACTCTTGCGCTTCTTTTTAAGGCTAATAGTTCTCCACCACGTAGTCCTGTATTAAGTAAAAAAACAATAGCAGGTCCGTACTTATAAAGAAATTGCTCATTGCGGTTGGGACTAGGTGACATTGCAATTTCTTTTATGAGTGGAAGAAATTGATCGGGAATGCGTTTCATTTGCTTAGTCTTAACTGGTAAAACGGATTCATCTGGTAACTCTACTGAATTCAGTATGTTATATGTCAGTGGTAATTCTCCAGTTTCCTTTGCATGTCGAATTAGTGCAGACCAGAAGTTGTATATTTTTTTTAGTGTTGAAAAGCTTAGTGAATCTTTTCTTGCATTAATTGTTTTAAGGATGTCATCTGAAGTCAAATTTCTAAATGTTTTTTTCATGGCCTCGCTATTCTGCAAATGCCCCACATATATTTTCTCAATAGAATCCAAACTACTTTCTTTGAAACGACCAGCTTCAATAGAAAGTTCCTTGTGATACATATACTTTTTTGCATATTCGTCAATTTTGATGTTATCTATTATAGCATCTTGAATAGCAACTTTCACTTTCCAATCATCTAATTTTTTCTTAACTTCCCCTTTTGTCTTACCAGTAAATTCTTTTGATGGTATTCCTTTTTGGACATATCGTGCTGTCCAGCCTCCTCTCTTGTTTTTGAAAATTGTTCCATCGCCTTTGGAACGTCTTTTTTGTACTGTGCCTTTCGTTGTAGTTGCCATGATCTTCTCCTTTCGTTTTGAGAATTCAAGCCAACTCAGGTGCTTCTATTTTAGTACAGAAAGCGGTTGAGTGACAACGTTTTTTGATATAATATTAAAAAAAGATTTTTCTACCAGTATTTTTTTTGAGAAAATCCTGAAGTATTGCATGAGATGTAAAGTAGTCCCTACCCACTTTTGTAACGGGCAAAATACCACTGTCAAGCAATTCACGAGTCTTTGTTTTTCCTAAACCGAGCATGTTGGCAATTTCAGCAACGGAATGTTTTTTGAAATTTTCATTTTGGCTCATATGCAACCTCCCCTCTCTAATAATAAAAAATAGTTAAATTATGCATTCTTCTGAAATCTGTTCCTATGCCAGAGTTTACTGCCACGTGAAGGTGTTACGATGTAAACATTAATCTGCTGGTTGCTATCTTTATAAACGATCAACAGAGCCTAATATCAACTTTCAGGATGCTATTTGATTTTCAAAGTACGGTTAATTAAAAGAATGTGAAAAGTTTCATGAATAGTTGAAAAAATAAAATTTAACCAGAAAGATATGTAGGGGAGTGTGAAAAATTCCAACATAAAAGAGCTATATATTGATTAAACTGATTGACTGATACAATATATTGTGTTAATATGCTTGCATAGTTATTTTTTGTGTATCCTTATAGGAAAGTTTTGGAATAGAAACCAATTCCAAGATGAAAAGAGAACAGCATGGCTGTATCTACACAAGTTGTTTAAGATTGTAATATATGTCACTTTATGCCAATAGGCGAAGTGGCATTTTTTTATTTGGCAAATTGCCATGTTGTGAAGAATGGACAGAGAAATTTCTGGTGCCATTCTTTTTTTATTGGACTGATTCAGCATAGTGCTGTTCAGATAAAAATATTTTAAGAAAGGTGGTAAGACACATGAATGAAGCACGAGTATTTGCAGATGGCTACCAAAAGTCATTTGCACGAGTAACAGAATTAATGGAATTTTTAAAGGAAAGGAGTAAACTATCATTTTGGATTCGAAGACCAACAAAGAAGCTAAGGGTAATGCCATTAGTGGAAGAGGTTATAGAGATGGAAAGTGATATGAATTGGGAAGAAATCATTGAAGATACAAAGAAAAACACTGAATTGATGTTGAAAATTAACAATCAGACATATCCAATACGAAGTTGTGCACTTAAGACAATTTTAGATCGAGCTGGCATTTCAGGAGCAGCACTCAAAAAACTAGAAAGAAAAGACTATGCAAGAATTATTAATCTTTGTTTAAAGGAAGCTAGAGGAGATGCTTTGATTAAAGTTGCCGATGGTAAAGTATCAGCTGTGCATGGTGGAGACCATAATGAATATAGTGTGGTGGAGCCAGAAACTATATTTGCGATTACCATTGACTACCTTAATGTGCATTATCCAGGAAATCAGTATATTGAATACTCTGGGTCTTATGATCATGTAGCTTTAACGGCTATGTGGGAACTTGGAGGACAGCAAGAGCTTTTGGACAGTTACCGTGAAGCATTAGAGGAACATGGACTGGAAGAACGAACAGTTGTGCCAGCATTGCGAGTAGTAACGAGTGATGTGGGAATGAGTGGAGTTAATCTCTTTCCAATGCTTCTTTGTGACAGCAATAATCGAAGCATCAACTTAGGAACACCGATTAAATTACAGCATAGAGCAGGAGCGAGTATACATGACTATCAAAAGAACTTGGATATGCTTTATGCAAGATACCAAGGTTCTGTTGCTTGCCTTAATAATTTAATGGATACTGATATTTCACATCCACTAAATTGTCTAATGGGTATTTTAAAACGCATTAACATTTCAAAGAAAATAGCAACAGAAGTAATTAACTTATATGATGCCAAATACGGAGACGACCCGTGTACAGCACATGATCTTTACTATGCACTTAATGAGGCACCATTTGTTGCCGCGTGCAATGGTATGCAAGGTAGTAAGATACTTGCGATAGAAGAAAATGTTGCGCGTGCTATTAATTTAGATTGGGAAGAGTATGATGTTGCAGGAAATATTAAATGGTAGGAGGAATGAATATGTCAAGAGCAACAGCCGTAAAGGCATATGAAGCAAATGTTATTGTTAGTACTGAAGGTTTGGGTCATCAAGACTGGTTGAATTATCGTAGAAATGGAATAGGAGGATCAGATGCAGCTGCAATTATGGGCGTATCTCCATTTGCAACGGCAAGAGACCTTTACTTTGATAAAAAAAATCTGAAAAACCAAAATCCAAATGAAGAGGAAGAAAATTGGGTAGCAAAAAAAGTAGGACATCTGCTGGAAGAATTGGTAGCAGAAATCTTTGCTAAAAAGACTGGATTGGAAGTATATCCAGTACACAAGATGTTCCAGCACCCTATATACCCATTTATGCTTGCCGATGTTGACTATTTTATCGCATTCCCAGATGGAACAACTGGAATTTTGGAGTGCAAGACAACGAACTACAATTGTAAAGATAAATGGGATGATAATACTATTCCACAAAATTATGAGTACCAGGTGAGACATTACATGGCAGTTATGAATATTGATAAGGCCTACATTGCGTGCTTATACGGAAATAATGCTAATGAGTTTATAATCCGAAAGATTGAACGGAATGCGTTAGATGAAGAAGAACTGATTCAAGAAGAACAATATTTTTGGGACGAGTATGTGGCTAAAGGGGTAGAACCACCTTATACAGAAAGACCAGACTTGGTTCTTAAGAGTCTACAAGAACATATTGGTGCCGCAAGCAAGGGATTACCAGAAATGAGCTTGGATAAAGGTTTAGCTAAGAAAGTGGAAAAGTACCTCAAATTGGCAGATAACAAAAAAAAGCTAGAGGTTGATAAGAAACGTATTGAGGAGGAACAAAAACAGTTGAGTATTCCAATTATTGAAGAATTGGGAAAATGTTGCAGTGCTTTGATAGAAGATAATGGGGTTAAATATAATATTACTTATAATCCAACTTATCGTACGAGCATTAAAAAGGAACAACTCATAAAATTGAAAACACTGCACCCAGATATTTACGACGAATTTGTAGATACAAGTGAAAGTAGGACATTTCGTGTCAAGAAGACGGCAGCATAAGTTTAAGAGGGAAAAGGATAGTCTTTTCCCTTTTATCATTTTAAGAAAGGATGGTAGAAAGATGTTTCAAGGAAAAAAAGTATACATTTGCTCTCCGTTAACAGCACCCTCTAAGGAGGAAATCAAAGAAAATATGCTATTAGCAAGACAGTATATGAAGCATATTGAAGAGGATTATCATGGCAGAGCATTTGCGCCACATGGATATTTACCAGAACTATTTAATGATCATATACCGGAGGAAAGGGCCTTAGTCTTGGAATTGGGACTACAGATACTATATTTTTGTGATTATTTGGTGATATGTGGAGACATCATAAGTAGCGGGATGAGAAATGAAATTCAGATAGCACAGAAATTAGGTATAAAAATCTATCAGCTTACATGGAATGGAGAGCGAGGGTTGATTTGCGAATATGCCATGAAGGTGAGTATATGAGAGTTAGATTGAATCGTAAAATTTATCAGAATGATGAAAATGGTTATACAATAGCTACTTTTGTGACGCAAGATGATAGTATTCCAATCTCAGCACGAGAGAAAAGGCACAGTGTTCCAGGAGAATATAGCTTTGTTGCTATTGGCTATGGTATTCCAATAACGGAAGACATAGAGCTGGAAGTTGAAGGTGAATGGGTTGTCTCAGATAAGCATGGTATGCAGTTTCACATTGAACAGTTTTTGGAGGTTGTGCCACGTACTAGAGAAGGAATTGTTGGCTATTTAAGTTGTGGAGCGATTAAAGGGATTGGACCAGCAACAGCAGATTTAATTTATCGTGAATTTGGTTTGGATTCTTTAGAAATAATTGACTATCAGCCAGAGAAGCTATTGTCAATTAAGGGAATTACAGAGAAAAAGTTAGAAACCATTCGGCAAACTGCTGGAAAAAATAAGGTATTCCGAGAGTTGATGACGCTATTATCACCTTACAATATTACTTCAAAAAAGGTAAGCGCAATCTTAAAGCAGTTTGGCGATACATCCATACATGTGGTTAAGAATGTACCATTTATGTTATGTGCTGTTAAAGGCTTCGGCTTTCTCACAGTCGATGATATTGCCAGAAAATGTGGTTGTTCATTGAATGACCCGATGCGAATCTCTGGTTGCATTAGTTATGTATTAAAGAAGGCAATGACCAAAGGACATCTATATTTACTGCAAGAAGAGTTACTTTCAAGTGTATTAGAGGTCTTGAATCATAAACTGCTAACACCAGTGGTGCACGAAGATGAAGTATCGGCAGTGATGTATAAGTTGATTATGCAAGGGAGTATAGTTAATGATAATGGAAGAGTATATATTTTAAGGCAGTTTGAGGAAGAAAATGCAACAGCCCAGATGGTAGCAAGGAGGCTATTAGAAAAGGGTAGGCAACAATCAATTAAAGTATTACTTGGCCAAGCACAAAAAGCTTTGAACATACAGCTTTCAAAAACACAGGAACAGGCGGTAAAAATGGTATTTGAAAATACAATTAGTATCATTACAGGCGGTCCAGGAACAGGAAAAACTACAGTTTTGAAAGTGGTTTTATACATTCATCAGGTGCTTGCAAAAGGAGAGATTAAGTTAATGGCTCCAACTGGAAGAGCAGCTAGAAGAATGGTAGAAAGCACTGGCTTTACAGAGGCTTCAACGATGCATCTGGCACTAGGATTAGTTGGTGATGGTGAAAGTTATCAAGAATTTGAATATCTAACAGCCGAGCTTATCAATGTGGATGAATTTTCCATGGTTGATATGCGTTTGGCCTATGAATTCTTTCGGCATTTACAAAGTAACACAAGAGTATTAATTGTAGGAGATGTGAACCAGTTGCCTTCTGTAGGTGCTGGAGATGTTTTTAGACAGTTGATAGCAACGAATCTGATTCCAGTAACAAGACTGGATCTTGTTTATAGACAAGGAGTGAATAGTTCTATTGTTGTGAATGCTAAGCAAATGCAAGAAAATAAGACAGCTTTCGTATTTGGAGAGGATTTTCAATTTATAGAGGCTAAAGGAGCTGAACAAACAGCAGAGATTCTAAAAAGCCTTTACTTAAGTGAGACGGGTGTGAATGGCATAGATAATGTGCAGATATTAACACCATACCGAAAAAAGAGCCAAGCGGGTGTGAATGAGTTAAATAAGACATTAAGAGATGTGGTTAATCCAAAATCAAAGATGAAGGCTGAAATCAAAGTAGGTGGGACTGTGTTTAGAGTAGGAGATAAAATTATTCAAAATAAAAACCAGGGCGAGATTAGCAACGGTGAAATTGGCAGTATATTACGGTTTTACAGGAATGAAGAAGATGGTGATAAGGTAGATTTACAGTTTGCAGAGCGAATAGTAGTATATGATGTCGAACAAATGGACATCATTGAACATGCGTATGCAACAACAGTACATAAATCGCAAGGAAGTGAGTATCCAGTAGTTATTATACCTTGGGTAAAGGCTTTTTATACCATGCTTAAGAGAAACATTCTTTATACGGCAATTACTAGAGCAAAAGCAAAAGTGATTATTGTTGGAGAGTGGGCTGCCATTTGTCAAGCGATTCATACTGTTGATAATGAATACCGAAATAGTGCGCTGGCTGAAAAAATTATTTATTACTATCAGCAGTATAATGTCCCAAGTGAGAAACAATTAAGATTGGCAATCTAATAAAAAAATTAAACAATTTATATGAATGATGGTCTTTTATATAGTATAGAAAGTTCCGTCATTTTGTGAAAGGAGATTATAAGAATGAAAGAGATGCTATTTGAAAAGTCAACGGTGGTATCAGGTCTGAACCAAGTGGAGGGATTTAATCCAGCATCGTATGCTCGTGTAATACAAAAAGAGGGGCAGGAAGAACAGCTATATTTAGATGTAGCCATAAGAAAATTATGGTTTCGTCTAAAATATCCCTTGGGGAAAATTAAAAAGTCGGTTCTTAGCTTAAGCGAAAATATGGCGGCTATTGAGGCACGTATTTATCTTGATAAAAATGATACAGAGGATCAGTATATTTCAAGTGGATTTTCACAGAAGTTTCGGACAGGGGATGAAATCTTTGGAGATAAGTTTATGGAATCAGCTGAGACAGCGGCGGTAGGAAGAGCTTTAGCAGATGCGGGATTTGGAATACAATTTGCGGATGTTTCTGGTGAACGAGATATGGAACAGGTTGATGCAGGAATAGGAGTTGAAAACAATACTACACCATTGCAGCAACCACAAGTATATAATTCTCAACAAATGGGAACTCCAGTTATAAATCAGCAAGTAGAGCAAAGTGTGCAACAACAAAACTTTTATCAGCAACAATCCCTACAGCCTCAGATGAATGAACAAGCAAATGAAATGAATATAATGCCAGGGCAGTATTCGGCGCAAGCAATGCAACGTAATTTGCCAGTAGAAACACTCTATGCACAATTGACTTACGACCAAGCAGTTAAGGTGGTTATTCAAGGCAATGGGAAGTATACAGGACAGACTTTGGGGCAAGTTAGCGTTGAAAACCCAGGTACTATTGATTTCTTTGCAAATGGAGCTTATAAAGGACCAGATAATTTGGTTAGAGCTGCAGCAAAAAGGATTATGGAAAAGGCACAAGCTGCCTAAGGAGGAGTGAAAATGAATAATAAAGTGAAAGTGACAGGAAAAGACAAGAAAGTATTAATTCTGGAGCATATCGGTGAAGATTTTTTCTCATGCCCAGTATATCGGGACCAGAATAAGCTTTTGTGGAAGGATATTGATTTAGGAGAATCGAAAGAACCTAATTTATATTCTGTTGGTGATAATGAGTTTGACGGAGATCCAGCTTTCCCGTTGAGAAAAGATGTTGAATATATCATGATTAATAAAAAATTGAAGGAGGATGTTATGGATAAAGAATATATAAAAGTCAATTTACCGCTCGATGAGCAAGGTTATAAGGACGGAAATGGAGAGGGTGTTTGGGTTATTGTTGATCAAGATGTATTTAAACAGCACAAGAGTGATTATTGTGGTGGGAAATTTACAGGAACTATAGCAAATGACAGCCTTTATTATCCAAGTTTACAATATGGAAGTACAGTCGTATTTACCATGAAAGGAAAAAATAGACCAGTAGCAATATATGGAGATTTTTTGGATAGCTTAACGGTTATTACAAAGGAACAAAAAGATAAATTGATTGAAGAAATATTGGAATATCAAGGGAGTAGAAAGGAGTAATACCACCGGTTAGCCGGTTTATGTGCGGAGAATGGAGCTGGTACATAGTAAAATTGTTCAGTGTGGCTATAAGCACTTGTATATAAATAAGTGTGAATGAGAGCAATCTAAAAAATTGCCACTTTCTGATGGGAGTGGCTGGTATGAAACATGTTGTATTATTTTCAGGAGGAGTTGCAAGCTCTTACATGGCTTTTTTGCTGAAAAAGGATGAAAATATTGAAAATAAAGATATTGTACTTTTGCATACGCCAACGTTATCAGAGTGTGAAGATTCAGAAAAATTTCGTCTAAAAGTGGCTAGATATTTAAAGCTTCCAATGACTGTATGGGGACGAGTTGAAGTGAAACATAGAGATGATGCTGATTTAATGCAAAAATTACAGGACCCGGTGTTCGTAGACAATATGCCATTACCAGAGACGTCAGATTATATTGAAGATAGCTATGAAATTGATTTTGAGGGATTGGAAGAATTTGATAAAGCTAAGCAAGAGCATAAGGAATGCACCACTACAAATGATATAAAAAGGAATATTGATATGACACTGAAGACGATGAAAGATTATGGATATTCTTCAGAGTTACATGGAGTGAATAGAAATGTTCGCATGATGTCGCTTACAGAAAAAGAAGCGAGAGAATTATGAGAAAAGAAAACAATATTTCGATTATACCCAGATAACACAGAAAGTCATATTGAAAACATACAAGACTTAGAAATGTCTTTGGAGATGGGGTTAATGTTGGGACAGGAAATAGAAATAGGAACTGTATATGATTATGGCTTATATGAAAAAGGGCCATTAATATTTGCTAGACTTCGCTTAGAAGATACAGAAAAATACAATTTGATAGAAATATTTGAGCGGTTCTATAGTAATACAGGACAAGATACAGAAGAGTATGCGTTTGAATTAATAATTGTAATCAGAGCGTTGTTTGATGGAGAGGTTATCTTAAATGCGCAGAAGCTTATCATCGCAGAGTGTTTGGAAGATATTAAGAATTTATTATCCCAAGGGCAATGGGCGTGCTATTATTCGGATTATTACTTATTAAACAGAGACGGAGGTGTGACATGTTAGCTCATGAATATTTCAAATTGTTGGTAGAAGCAATATTTGAAGAAAATGAAAAATATAGAAATTTAAGAGTAGAGGCGATACGAAAACTTTACAGTATCGTGTATAACTATCAAAAAGACATGTATCAGGATAAGCTTTTACTTCCTATTTTGCGAAAAAAAGGAGAAATGATATTGCAAAGCACAACAAAGGCTTTAGTAGAAAAGATTCTCAAACTGTCTGTACCTAAGTATAATGGAGGTGAATTTGTTCCACAATATAAAGGACATATTGAGAAAGAAGAATTGATTTTATGGAGCAAGGCATCTTTCGCGGGTCCCTTGATATCGGTAGCTGCAAAACAATATATGGAATTGTTTGCAAAAATATACCCAGAAGAATCAATGTTAAGTTAGTTATTTGCTTAGAAACATAGGTGATTCTTAACGGATTAGACTAGATCAGTCAGCGATTGTCTAAGGCAATTAAGGGATTGAATGCTTTTGAGTTGTTTGTAGACGCTGATGAAAAAGAGATTAGGCATATTATTAATAACAAAATGTAATTAAAAACTTGAACCCTATGGTGACATTTTTTCAAGGAGGTAAAAAATGGTAGAAACTTATATTAGAATCATAGATAAAAAAACAGGCGGTGAGCTTCATTCACATGATGTTGATATTTTGTTAAAGAATATTGAATATAAGGATAGTGATACAGAAGAAGGTATTATACTAACTAACGTAAAAGCAACGGTATATGGCGAAGATAATATTAAATTGGAAGTGCTTCCAGATGTTTTGCATTTCATTAGTGCAAATGATATTGAAACTTTTAGCATAATAGGTTAAGAGTCGTAAATTATTCAAAGTAGTTATCAAAGAAAATAAATACAGGCGAAGTCAGGGGTTGACATGACTTTGCCTGTATTTTTAATTGTAAGAAATCTATCTAAGCACAAGGTTATTATTATTCAACACTTTTTAATGATTATATCTTGTTTATAGAGCTAATCTTGGGTTTTAGAAAGTGCTTTGAAAAATAAATAACTAGCATATAAAAAGAAATAAATATTAAAATGATAAAAATAATTGACATATAGAGAGAAAAATATTATAATTCACTACAAGGAGAATATAACCTTGCAAGGTAAGAAAAGTCCTTAAAATTTTAATTAGGAGGTTTCCAAATGTCAGATGAAAGAGAAGTTGTTACAGGAAAGAGTTTTGAAGATTTAACAGAGGAAGAGATGCAGCAATCACAGGGCGCTGGGGATATAGAAGGAGATACTACGCCACTAACAGTAGTGACGACATCTTCTTTTCCATGTAGTGCAGGATTAGGTGCAGGTGCAACAGCTATTTTATCAATTAAACATTGCTAGAATTGCTAAAAAAATAAGGAGGTAATAAAAATGGGAATGGATAAAGATACAAAAGTGAATAGCGTTGGAAAGAGTTTTGAAGAATTATCTGCAGAAGAAATGTTAACGGCACAAGGAGCTGGTGATATCGAGGGAGACACGACACCGTTAACTACAGTAACTACATCTAGTGCAGCATGTGGAGCAGCCATTGGTGGAGCTACAGGGCTTATTCTTAGTAAGATAATAAAAAAATAGAAGAAGGAGGACAGTGTGATGAAAGTATCTTTAAATAAAGAAAAATTCTTGCAAGAATCAGAAATACTTAAGGAAAAATATAATCTACACACCCAAGAAGATTTTGAAAAATTTGTAAAAGAGTCGCCCGAATTATTAGAAGCAGCAATTGCTGAAGCAGGATGTGCGGTGAAAGAGTCAATGGTAGGCAAAAGTTTCGATGAACTCACTTTAGAGGATATGGAACAACTACAAGCGGCAGGAGGCGATGTTAGTCCAGAAACAACGTTTATATGCTTCTTAGGAAGTCTTGGAGTAGGTGGAGCTATTAGTATTCTTAAATGTTAAATTTATTAAGAAAAATGGCAATTCTGTTTTGGTTTCGAAAGCTAAAGAAACCAAGACAGAATTAAAATTAAGAAGGTGAAATGTATATGAAAAAAGATAGGATTGTTAAGGCATGTCGAATAATGGAGCGAAGTAATATCCTCCACCATCAATATATAAATGAAGACGTAAAAAACGATAATATCCAGACATGGATTAGTAGAAAATCGTTATGTTCAGAAGAAATGTTTTACAAGGCATTAAAAATTAGTGGAATCAATGAAAAAGATTTTGCACTGGGGATTAAACAGTTAGATGATACAGATAATGAGTTACTACGAGAAAAAATGGGGACATTTGAATGGTTTGTTCTTTTTAATAAAATTTTTTCACAGAAAGAGATTTTTTTTGACAAAGTAGAAATGAATGATTTTTCGTACGCATTTCGATACCACATTAAATTTATTTATACCCAGATTGTGCCTTATGAAAAATTGTTGGGTACTCAAGGAATAGAGAAGATTATTGCTCAGATTGTTGAAGAATTTTTAAATATAAGCATGAAAACTATGGTCAATGATTTGCATATATTAAAGGATGATAAATTACTGATAGGAAATACATCGGAAGAAAGATTTCTCTCTTATTTATCACAACGCTTTGGTAGTAAGAAGTTTTGTAAAGATTTTTTTAATGAATATCCAGTATTGGCAAGGCTTCTGGTTGAAAGAGTTCAGTTTCATATTCAAAATTGTAAAATTTTTGTCGATGCGATGAATGAATCAGAACAAGAGCTTGAACAAGAACTTGGAATAAAGAAGCCTTACATAATGAATATAGAATCATTGGGTGCTGGTGATAGCCATAGTGGTGGAAAAGCGGTTATGATAATTACCATCAATCAAAGGAAAATTGTTTTCAAGTATAAGAACTTAGAAATTGCACAACGACTAGATATGTTCCTAGAGAAAGTTGAAAGTTACAATGAAAAATCAGAGTTTTATAAGATTAAACGAATAGTGAAAAATAAATATACCATCGAAGAGTTTGTTTCACACAACTCTTGTGAGACAAAAGAAGAGATAGAAAAATATTATTATAGATTTGGTGAGTATGTAGCTATATGTTATTTTTTGTGTGGGAACGATTTTCATTATGAAAATTTAGTGGCACATGGAGAATATCCAGTATTAATAGACGTAGAAACAATTATTCAAAATGAAAGTGCAATTAAAACAGAAGACAGTGCATATTCAATGATTTTAATGGATAAATATCAGTCTGTTTTATCGACGGGATTGTTGCCAACAGAATATATGGCACATCGGATTGAGCCCTATAATGAAAATAAAAAAAATAAAGGTATTCAGATGAGCGCATTAACTGGCAGAGAGGATGAATTGCCATTTAAAGTACTGAAATTGTCTAATCCAAATACAGATAATGTAAAATTCGAATATATGGAACATAAGATTGAGAACTCTAATAATTTGCCATTGTTAAATGGAAAATATGTTGAGTTGGAGTTATATAAAAAAAATGTTTTGGAAGGATTTAAGGAACAGTATCTTTTCTTTATGAAAAATAAAGAAATTCTAATCAAGGATATAGAAAGGATTTTCTCTAATGTAGAAGTTCGAAATGTTTTAAAAGCAACCCAAAAATATGGAGACATGTTAGATTTTGGATATCATCCGAAATGTATGAATGATTATATTGAAAGAGAAAAGCTATTTGAAAATCTATGGTCATTTTCATATAAGGTCAAGGATGTGATTCGGTATGAAATTGAAGACTTGTTAGTCAATGATATTCCTATCTTTTTTAATAATACATCTAAGACGAGTATATTAACGAGTAAACAAGTAGAAATACCAAATTTTTATGAAAAGACAGCAATTCAAAGAGTTCAAAATAGAATTAATGAGCTAAATAAAGAGGATTTTAAGGAACAATTAAAATATTTATTAATTGCATTAGATTTATATGAAGATGAAAATAGAGCATATGAAAAATTGAATACAGTAGAAAATATTGTGGGAAACTTATTAAAACGGGCTGTATGTGGAGAGAAGAACACGGTATCATGGAAAGATTTGATCAATAGTGAAGAAGGATGGGATTATAATAATCTGCCAATTAATTTATATGATGGTATATCAGGCATATACATATTGCTTTTACACTCTAGCAAGGGGGCACAGGGTAATAGGGTAATAGACGCCTTGGAAGAAGCAATGTTTAAAGAGATAAATGCAGTAAGTGAAGAGCCAAGTGTTTATATAGGCCCTTTTAGTATACTGTATCCTTTGTATCAGAAAATCAAGCTGTACAGGAAAAATAGTGATATAAAATATGCTGAGAGAATAGTCGAAAAAATTAAAGAATATTATGTTGACAATACTGGTGATAAAAATGACTGGTTAAGTGGAAAAGCGGGACTCATAAAAGTATTACTTGGTTTATTTGAAATAACTAAAAAAGATTATTTTTTGGAAGTTTCAAAGATAATAGCAGATAGAATTAATCTTGGTCATACGCATTTATGTGGATTAGCACATGGATATTCAGGTATTATGATTGCAATGGCTTGTTTGTACAATGTAACTGGGGATTCAAGATATAAAAGTATAGTACATTCATGTTTAGCGTTAGAAAATAAAAATTTTAAGGGGAGATATTGGGAGGACTTAAGAGAAAAGAAGCAAGGAATTTCTCAATGGTGTCATGGAACAACAGGAATTGGATTGGCGAGATTAGAACTTATAAAAAGAGGTTTTTCTTCTGAGCAAGTGAGGCGTGATTTAGTTGTGGCAATTGAGAATGTACTTGACGAGAAACTAGATACAGACTGCTTGTGTCATGGAAACGTAGGAAATATCTATTTTTTAGAAATTGCTCTAAAAAACAACCTGCTACCAGTTGGACTGAAAAATAGAATGACTGAAAAAATCAATCAAATAAAATATAGTTTAATAGAAGGACCAAACCTACAAGGGTTCGAAGATAATCCAACGCTAGGATTGATGACAGGGCTATCAGGAATAGGTTACTGGCTGTTTTCACAACAAGAGCCTATCCCTAATATTCTATTACTAGATTAATACAACATGGCATAAAGAGATGATATGGATTAATGCGATTAAGTGACAATTTTGTAACATAGGGTTTAGTTTATAGGAGGAAAATTAGATGGATATTATAGTTTTTGGGAAAATAGGATTGGTGATATTTTTGATATTTGCGGTGGGAAAGAAAATATTTAGTGATGAAAAGACTATGAAGATTTTTGCGGGAGCAAGTTATTTTACAACAATGTTATTGGTAATTGGTGGAGTTGTCGAGATTAGTAATCGACTGGAATTTACGGATATTGCTTTTGAATTGACGTGTTTAGATATACTATCTCTAATCTCTGGCATATATATATTTTTTTACTTGACAGAGCGATTTAGAAAAGGCAAAAGGTAAATTATTAGGGAATCAATAGTACTCTTATAAAAGTTAGAATATTGTAAAATTAATGATGGGAGGAGCTAGTTAGTGAAAAAAGTATTTGCATATATAGGATCACGTAATATAGATTCTAAAACACTGGGCATTACGGATAAAATCAGCCGATATTTTAAGGAAAGACATCCTTTAGAAGTGGTTTTCGATATACAGACTCCAAACAATTCAAGTTTAGCCCATTGTAGGGGATGTACTTTTTGTTTTCACAATGGAAAGTGCCCTATAGATAAAGAGGAGATTGACAATAGTCATGAAATTAAAAAAAAGTTAGAGAGTGCTGATTTCATAATACTAGGTTCTCCAGTATATTTTCATAATGTAACATCGGACATGAAGTGCTTGATGGATAGACTTACCTATTGGTGTCATCTGTTTAGACTAGCAGGCAAACCGGGAATAATAATTGTAAATGCTGATTCTAATGGAGTGGATGTTGTCACTCGAATGCTTCAAAATTTTTGCAATCATTTGGGGATAATAATAGTTGATAGAGTTAAGATGAATTGTAATATAAGTGTCGATAATGATTTTATAGAGCAAATATCTAATAAAATATGGGGCGTTTTGGAAGGAACGATAAATATATCAACGAACGAGGAGATGGAAAAAATATATACGGGTTTAAAATGGATTTATAGCAATTCATTAGATACGTCTATTGAAAAAAAGTACTGGTTAGAGCATAAACTGTTTGATTATGAAAGATTAGAGGATTATATTAATGATATTAATCTGGAAAACTAAGTTACTGAAAAACCTGGAAGTACTTCCGAATGTTTTGTATTTCGTCCCACATACAGTATTAAAATAGGAAATTTTATCCCGCAGATACAAGCAGTGGGGATTGGAAGGCTTGTTAGAAGTTATGGTATGATAATCCCTATTTATTGTACACTAGAATGGTTGTTAGGGAAATCAAAAGAAGAACTATCAAGTAAGACTTTGAAAGTTTGGAATCAAGTGAATGTAATTATATTTTTAATTTGGAGTTTTATTGTGATTGTTCCAGAAATCATAAGTATGATTAAAAGTTAAAATAAGGAGACATGCCGCCAGTATAATATAGAATCAAGATAAAGACTTTTTCAAAGACAAGAGAGAGTCTTTTTTTGTGAAATATTTATATCAAAATGATAAAAATACTTTACAATTCAAGAGGAATATAATATTATTATATATATCAATATAGAAGCTAAAATAAGAAATGGAGGTAGTGAGTATGAAGAAGAATAAACAAATTGCTTTGAAAGTTAGACCTGAAAATATTCTGGAAGAAAAAGAAATGAAAAAAGTTGTCGGAAGTGGAAACAGCCAAGTAAGATATATTCCTGATGAATATATTCAAACAAGAATCCTTAGTGAAAGGAGGTTTGACCTACATGGAAAAGGTATTTGATAAGAAGAATTTAACGCTAAAAGGAAAGAAATTTGAAAAAATATCAGAAGAAAATATGCAGAGTGTTCAAGGGAGTGGAGCTGTTGAGAGTAGCAATGTTTCAGAACATACATTTACTGCTAAACTACTAATGAAAGGAAGTAACCAAAATGGGCGCTAGAGTGAAATTTATTGAACAGAGCGAGCATAGTGAGTGTGGTCTTGCCTCAAGTACAATGCTGCTTGATTATTTTGGAAAAAAAGTATCTTTGACAGCACTTAGAAATGTATATGGTGTTCCCAAAGGTGGGCACACTTTGTTTAATCTGAAAAGAGTATTTCAAGATTTTGGGGTGGAGACAGCAGGATTAAAAGTAACGGATTTGAGCTTCTTTGAGGAGAATAATAGACCATGTATTTTATTTTGGGATCGAAAGCACTATGTCGTATTTGAAAAAAAGACAGCAAATAAGATGATTGTAGTTGATCCAGCGTTGGGAAGAAAGAAGTATTCGTTTGAAGAATTTGCAAAACATTTTTCTAATATTGTGCTGACGGTATCGGAAGTAGATGAGGAGATGGAAATTCCCATTGAAGTTCGGAAACCAGATAATATTATATTAGGTATCTTTAAAAAGCAAAAATTAAAAGTATGTGGAATCATTAGTTTCACGTTACTGATTCAGCTATTTGCATTAACCATACCAGTATTTACACAGCGGGCTGTAGACAATTATCTCTTGTTATCAAGAGATGTAACAAAGGCAGGGATTTTAATTGTCATAGGAATTGTTTTTCTGATGTATTACGCCATGCAGGTAACAAGGAATTTAACTATTTCAGTATTTCAAAACTTTTTTGAGAAAAAATTGATGACAGGGTTTATGAAAAAGATTATGTCTTTACCGATGAATTTTTTTGTCAATCGCTCTACAGGAGACTTGATTTTTCGTTCGAATTTAACAACATATATTCAACAATTATTGAGTAGCCAATTAGTTACAACTGTCATTGATATTATATTTGTATTTGCATATTTTGCATTAATGATCGCATACTCTGTAGAGCTAACTATAGTAAGTTTAGGAGCGATTGCCGTTATTATTATTTCGTCATTTATACATTCGAGAAAAGTACAAGCATTGACAGATAAGGAACTGATTTTACATTCTAAGGCACATCGAGTATTAGTAGAGTTATTTGAGGGAATGGAGACAGTAAAATCCATAGGAGCGGAACATCAATTTTATGATAACTGGGAGGAAAATTTCTATGAACAACTCCAGATACAATTGAAGAAAAATAAAGTGTCAGGCTGGATTGGTAATGTTGCTGTTGCGACACAATTTGTATTACCGTTGTTGATTATTGGTGTGGGAATTTATAGCATTACTGAGGGAAGATTAACATTGGGAGCATTGATTACCTTTAATACGATTGCTTCTTCCTTTGTAGCTCCGATTGTAACGATTATGGGATCATATTCACAGATTCTGATTTTACGCTCCTATTTTGGTAAACTCTCAGAAATACTGGAACAAAAGTCAACAATTGATGAGGAAAGAGAAGATTTTAAAGAAGCATATAGCAGTTTGGAATTGAAAGATGTTCATTTTCAATATAGTAAATTTGAAGAAGAAGTTCTAAAAGATATTAATTTGAAGATAGGGAAAAATGAAAAAATAGCGATTGTAGGACCTAGTGGTTCGGGAAAGAGTACTTTGCTAAAGGTGATTGCCGGAATGTATGCCCCCACGACTGGGGAAGTATTGCTTAATGACAAAAATTTATCGCAGTTGAGTCAAAAGCAGGTTCGAGACAAGGTAAGTGTTGTAAATCAGAAACCATCTATTTTCAATATGAGTTTGCGTGACAATATATTAATGAATAGTGAGAATGTGAGTGAGGAGGTTTTCCTTCAAGCAGTAAATGACGCTAGAGTAAATGAAATTACAAATATGCTACCAATGGGATATGAAACACAAATCTCTGAGGGAGGAATGAATCTTTCGGGTGGACAAATGCAGAGAATTGCTATTGCACGTGCGTTAGTAAAGGAACCAGAGTTGATTTTAATGGACGAACCGACCAGTGCCCTTGACAATATTTCGGAAAATTACATTATGAATCATATCAAGGACTACAAGTGCCCGTGTATCGTTGTTTCGCATCGACTCAATACTATTCAGCATTTTGACAGAATCATTGTTATTAATAATGGTAAGATTGTAGAAGAAGGTCATCATGATGATTTGATTCAAAATAATGGATTATATAGCTACATTTACTCAGGAAATCTGGATACAGGAGAGCTGAAAGGAGAAATGGCAGTTGGATAAGATAAAGGGAAAAAGGTTGAAACATTTAAGTCTGTTTTTGAGTATTTTTCATCTATGTTTTGGAATTATGAATATTTCGGTAAATGCAGCTGGCGGGAATCTTGCAGTCGCTATACAAGAAACAGAAGACATACAAGAGATAGAAAGTATTGCGTCGGAGTTAGTGGAGGAGACGGAGAGCGTTAGGGAAAGGGAGACAGAAGATGAGAGTGAAATGTCGCTTAAAGATGTTCCTGAGGGCGAAACTGATGAATTATTAATGATTGGAAGTGAAGAAGACTCAGATAATAAGAATTTACAAACTGAGGTAGAGCAGGATACTCAAGAATGGGGAAATGCTAAAGCACAAAACGGACTGACGTTACTGCTAAATGAGAATGCAGACTTGCTTGAGGTTAAGTCTATATTGAAAGGAATCAATTCATCTTTTGTTCTTACCTGTATTGAGGAAATTAATTTGATATATATTGAATCAGAAGAAGAAATCAAAGAAGATGAAATAATGTCAAATAGAATAATTTATCAAGCTACTCTTGAATATGGAGAGTTGGCAGGAATTGAACAGGAGGGAATCACCTTAACAGATATTCAGGTTGATAACACAGCAATATCACTTGAAAGCATTGAGGAAGAAATAGATTCGGATATTGAAAATATAGAATTATTATCTCTAATGGCATGGCACATAGATGATGTGACTGATGAAAGAAACTCTTTGGAGATTTCAACAGGAAATGGAATTGAGATTGCCTTGATTGATAGTGGGATAGATTATTTGCATCCGTTATTAGTCGATAAGGTAAATATGAGAGATGCAAAATCATATATTCCAGAAGAGGTAACAATTAGTGATACAAATGGGCATGGAACCATGGTTGCAGGAGTAATTGCACAAATTGCCCCAGATGCCAAGATTACACCTTATCGTGTGATTGGTGAGAGTACAGGTGATTCGTTATGGACAATAGAAGCGATTGTGCAAGCTACCAATGACGGCAAAGATATTATTAATATGAGTTTGGGAACTTATAAGAGTATTAATGATAGCAGTGAGAACTTAACGGTTATGGCATTTGAAAGAGCAGTAAATTATGCAGCGTCCAAAGGGGTTATTTTGGTTTCATCTGCTGGGAATAATGGGATGAATTTAGATGCAAACTATCAAGAAAATTTCATTAGACATTTGCCGGGAAGTTTGGAAGGCATAATAGCAGTTTCAGCAACAACGCGTGGGCGAGACTTCGCATCATATAGTAATTACGGCTCAAATGTAGATTTTGTGGCACCAGGTGGTGATATTATTTTAGTAGATGGAATGTATGATTTGAGTGAATGGATATATACGACATACCCATTGTCAGTTGATAATGGACTAGGTGTTTTGGGAATACCACAGGGCTATACATTTTCGGTAGGAACAAGTCTTGCAGCACCAGCAATGACGGCGGGGATTGCTAATTTAATGACACACTATAAAAATATGACGGGTGAAATTGCTACTAAAGAGGTCGTGTTGGGTTATTTTGCAGAAAGTGCTTTGGATTTGGGAACACCAGGCTACGATATATATTATGGTAACGGTAAAATAGATATCTATAGAGCGTTATCTATGGTAGAAGATAAGGTTTCGCCACATGGAGAGATAGTTTACACAACCGTAGAAATAAATACACATATCAGTGCTGAAGAACTGGTGATAAACATTTCTGATAATAACGATCAGCCAGAGGATATACAAATATATTTTGAAACAGCTTATAGCTTTAATGAGTTAGGAGAAAAGGAAGTAGTTGTTGTATTGGAGGATATGAGTGGAAACAAGTCTTACTTATCTGGAATGATTGCAGTCATTGACACAATAGCACCAACAGGTCAGGCACAGCAAGTGACTGTTTATCAAGGCGAAGAATTAGATGTTAGCCAATTAGTAAAAAACGTACAGGATAATGCAGGAGCAGATCAAGTGGAGATTCGCTTGATTACAGAGTTTGATTCATTGAAGATAGGAGTATACCCACTTGTTGTTAGTTTAAGGGATAGCGCGGGAAATGAAACGCTTATTGAAACTGAGGTTATGGTACAAGCGTTTCAAAAGCAAGAAGATGATGTGGAAATAGAGCCACCGTTGATGCCTAGCCAAGATGCAAATACAAACACTGATGAACTGATAAAAGTTAATTATCCATTGCCAGTAAGCAATAGTAAAGTTTCAACCTCTAAGGGTTCGGGGAATGTGAAAACGGCATCGGTTAATACAGGAGACGAAAACAATATTTTATTACTAATAGGTATTATGCTAGTTAGTGCGTCGGTTGGAGTTGTTGCGTTAAAAAAGAAAAACAAAGAAGTAAAGAGATGAAAAGACTGAGTGAGCAAGAATAAAGGTGAGATATATTTTATTTCTTACCTTTATTCTTTGTGGTACATCAGGTGGTTAATCAGCGTTTCCTACGCTATTATAAATTTTAGTTTTATGAAATAGTTTATATTGGAATAATAAATCTTTCAAAATAGAATAAATCATTGGCAATTTGCATGGAAAATGTTATAATTAAAGAAAAAAGGAGTGCGTAAAATGGCGTCTAAGAAATATAGTATGGATACACAGATACACGTTTGGAGAGCGAAAAAAAGAATGACGCAACAACAATTAGCTGATTTAGTAGGCGCTTCAAGACAAACAATTATGCAACTTGAAAATAATAAATATAATCCCTCGCTGATGCTAGCATATACGATTGCAGAAGTGTTGGATGCAGAAATAGATGATTTGTTTATATTTACTAAACAAGTAGGAGAATAATAAGCGAAACAAATATTAGAAAATATATGTAATTAATGAGATTATGTTGCACAATAATAGAACCGTCTTGAAAGAATGAAGACGGTTCTATTATTTATTTCGTTTTGTGTAATATGAATGTAGAAATGATATGAACTAATAGCACAATATTCAATAATAATTGTAAAAGATGAGCAATCGCAAAGATGCTTATTGTTGCAGGAAAGAAAGAGGCTATAAAAATTCCAAATAAATGAGTTAAAACGAGAAATAAGATTAGCGAGATAAAGCTAGCAAATGCAAAAATTTCTCGACCTCTTTCGTCACGTCCATTCTTACTAAGATAAAGATAGATAAAGCAGATTATTAAGACTACGCTGACAACACTTCCAATTAGACCGAACACTTTATTTTCTAAAAAAAATAATATAGTTTCTATGAATAATTCCTCCTTTAGACTTTTAGGATTAGTTAATAACTTCACATTGTGATTGTTAACATTTTAATGAATTATGTTAGCAACCACAATGTATATAAACATAAACCTATCCACATTTATTATTTAGAGTTGCCCATATAGTAATAATACCTTGGGGGTGCTTGAAATTACTTACACCCATTTTGTGTAGTGTCTCATCTGATGAAGCATAAAATGATTCTCCAACAACAGAGTTTATTCTTGGGTTTTGTATTTTTGAGGTTACCATTTTTAATGAAATATCCATAATCTTTTCTCCTTTTCATAATTGTATTTTATATTGAAATTGTATCGTATTTTCAATGAAATGTAAAGTATATATATTAAAATAAAAGAAATAATTTATAGGAAAATATTTTAGAGGATCTATTAATGAGAAAGACATTGAACCAAAGTTCATTAGAAACTTATTTGCTTAAACTTAGTATATTAATATTATAAATAGAGAATATCTAGTATGGTTAGTGGATCAGCGATTCTTAATAGTTGTAGCCCTAAACCTGATAGACCTGTAAATAATCCTAAAGGTACTAAGTCATGATTACTTTTTAGCAAAATAGGTTTTTCTATAATTTCTTCAAGTGGATCTTTAAATAGAGCAAATCTTTCTATTAATAAAGACAAGTCTCCATACTCCCCATGACATAGGCAAGAATTTTGTAAATGAGAATTAGTTTGTGTGGGTATTAGAATTCTATCAGATGAAGAACAAGCTGAATGAAATTCAGTCAATGTTTTGTTTATGCCAGTCGTACCACGACACCACGAAGAATTAAGGTTGTGATTGTGCTGCAGAGTTTTTTGCAGGATTAGATAGATAGAGTGAATCTGTTCTTCCACATCTTTACTCTTTAATACTGAATTTGCACGCATTAACGCAAAGAGAATTCCAGAATGTCCATGAGCAAACCCAGGTTCTAAGCCATCTGGTATAGACATGTTTTTAGTAAATTTTATCAGTATATCTTTCGCTAAAGGAATAGAACATTCTTCGTATATTCTGGAAAGCACACAAATAAGACTGGATTTTCCGTATATCCAATCCCATGAACTATAATTTTCAATATCATTCAAAATCAACTCTAAATTTTCTTGAAGATAGTTTAAATATCTAGCCTCTTTTTTATACCGAAAAACAGTAAAGGCGGCAGTTAATCTAGCACCAGCACCATGAAATCCACTATAGTGTTGCTGTTTTGTAAATGGTTGACAGAATACTTCATATTCTAAGGCAGCTAAGATATTGTCGTATTTTGTGTTAGGAACTAGCTGATTCATAAAGTAAAAAAATATAAACAGTCCAGAGGTTCCATTGTACAAATTTTGATCAGGATAATCTAGCATAAAAGAATCACCTTCACATGGCATTACTTCGGCCCATGCAACCATTTTTTTATCATCATCTATATAAACATTTTCAAGAACTACATCTGCAATATCAGTAGCCTTTCTCAAATACTCATTTTTGATGTGTAAGTTGTTTTTAGGGATTTCTATTTCCCTAATATCCACAGATAAAGTATTTAGGCTTTCTTGTAGTAACGAGAATGAAAATGCCACAGTATTTTCGGTCATATTATCTATATGATTTTTAGATAAATTTAACATACTTTTAGTATAGAAATTAGAAACAGTAGATTTAGCGGTATGTATGTCTAAAGAATTAGTGGTGGTATAGAAGTAAGGAATATCGTGTCTTACTAAGGCATTTACCTCATGCTTGATTATTTCCTGTTGGACAAATGCATTATTCCAGATATTTTCAAATATTTTTTCTCGTTCAGTGTAATCAACCATGCAAGAGGGGTGTGTACTGAAGTCTAAAAAGTTCTGATAGTCTTGGGTATCTCTCAAAAGAACTCGTAGTGGCAGCTTGCGAAACAAGATACATAGCCTCTCATAAAAATCATCTCTATTTTCCTGTAACAGTGATAACATTTCACGATAACCATTGATAATGTATTCCTCATAACCTTTATAAGTAATGGGTTGCTTGTTAAGTAGTGGAATATTTTGCGCAGTTGGCAAATAAGCATCCTCAAGTTGATAAAGGATATCGCTTGTATTTTCATTTACCAACTTTCGTACTGCAAAAGGAAGTTTTTGCTTGATGCCGTTTAAAGCACTAATATCAATTTGCCTTTTCCAATACTTGCTCATCGGTAATAAACCAGAGGTAATCACAGAATCACGCTCAAAAAAATCATTTTTGGTATATTCTTGTGTATAAATCCGGCGTTCTTCAGGTCGCAATAAAGTTTCCACATCTATAAGGACTGGTTGTGTTCCTTTTGCAATTAGATTTTCCATATGTAAATCGACTGAGCCGAGCCAATAAGTGATAGCAATTAGTGAACCATAATTTTTATAATATTGTTGAATTTCAGCAGTGCTTATACAGCTTTCGTTTTCAATAAATTCTTCAAAACAATAATCTGCACCAGAAATACAGGCAACCTTATAAAAATTATATTGAGGAGCCTTTTTCTCTAAATAAGATAAAAATTGATTAAAGGCTATTAGCACATCGTTATTGTGGTATTTGAATGCTAATGGGGTATGGTTAATTTCTAAAAGTGTTGTTGTTTTACCTTTACTATGACTATCTCCAGTTTGTGAGTTCCACTTCGTAATAACAAATGGTGCGCAGACTTGAAATGTTTTAATCAGGTGATCAGATGATTCAGTAGTAGCATGAAGAAAATGCTTGAAATTTTCAATAGCATACGACAACCGCTCAACAAGCAAACGGGATAAAGTAGGATATTCAAGGAAAAATAGCTCTGTATCATAAGCTGATCCAAAGCGTAATTGTAGATATTTAGTAAATTCCTTTTCGGAGTCATCTTCACCCAGAGACAATCTTTCTTTGATATCATGGACATCCCACACTAAAGTGCGCTTGGCGATTAATAATAATTCTGAAATAAAATGTTCCTTTAAGGACGTGATGCTGGATTGCATGAAGCTTATATTGTCATATTGTTCAAGACAATTGTAAACTTTGGATAAATAGTATGCCACATGAAAACGTAATGCAACTTCTAACCCGACAGGGCAGAACTCAGTTTCCAGCGAAAATAAACCTTTATGGAGTGTATACCAATCCTGAGCCTGAACGAAATGGAATAATTTTTTCAATGATGACTCGGTTGGAGGAGTGATTCCACGATTGAAATCTTGTGGAGAGACTTTCCAGTGTTCCAGCATGGCATCAAAATCAGACTTTGTTATCAAAGTTTTACGTTGTTGCCATTTTGTCAGTGATTCTAGGTTAGTGTTGGGGTATTCATCTTGTGGAAGTACAGAAATACGTTCTTTGATAGATGTAGCAAACCCCAAAAGCCATTCGTTTTTTAAGTTATTCATAGTAGCATTTCCTTTCAGTGTAGAGAACAAAACACATAAAGCTGATTTTTTAATTCTAGGTGCTAGGCAAGGATGAGATTATCTTCATAAGAACAAATAATAACTTTTGAGTTTTGCGTGATATGTCAAATGTTTTATCTATTTATTATATAAGAAGATATGTCAAATGTAAATATGTGTATTTATTATTAAGGGGAAATAATACAAGCTAAAAGATAAAAAAAAATAGTAAATTAATATATATATTTGACATAATGCCAAAAATACATTATTATCTAAGGTGTGAAGAAAGAGTAGGAAAAAAATAGAGGCAGGAGGTGTTAAATTGTGAATGATAGAAATTTGGTGCTTGCTGTTAGTAGCGAGGAACGAAGAAAAATATTAAAGCCATATTATCGCAATTCAAAAACAGAATGCGCCAAAGGGTTAGAAGTTTGGCGAGATAGAAAATCTATAGTCAAAGGCGAACAATTCCATTGGATGTTATTGGCAAATAAAATATCTATAGAGGAATTTAGCATTGGCATAAAGAAATTAAATGCTAAAGATATTGAGTTATTATATGATTTCATTCAATCAGAATCATGGTACACAATACATCGAGAAATATTGGAGAATATAGAGGAATGGAGACAAAATAATGAAAAATCAGGTTTCAAGATTTTTCAGCGGCCATATTTAAACTGGTTACTCAAGAGTGTAGATTCAGTAAACCAGAAAACGGCTGTTAATATTACAAAACTCTGCCAAGAGACATTTATAAAACCGATTTTGCAAGAAATTACAAATATTATAAAGAAAACAATCATATATGATCAGGCAGAGGAATATAAGCCAAGAGAAGATAGTGTAGATTGGTTTTTTGAATATGCAAAAGAAAGGTTCAGGAATGTAAATAAATATAATGAGTTTTTTAATGACTATCCAGTACTTGCTAGACTATTAGCTACTCGAATGCAATATGCTATTACAAATTTTCAAGAATTTATTGCTGCTATAGAGGAATCGGAAAAAGAATTGAGAGAGACGTTTGACTTAAAAGGAAGTCTGGTTTTACAAAATATAAGTACTTCTCAAGGTGATAGTCATAGTCAAGGGAAAACAGTGATTCAATTTACAATCAATGAAAAAAAATTATTTTTCAAATATAAAAATTTGGAAGTTGGTACTAGATTAAATGAATTTTATAAAATGATAGAAAAACTAGATTCGTCTCTCTCCTTTTATAAGATCAAGAGAATAGTAACACCACACTATACGTTTGAAGAATATATAGAACAAGAACCGTGTCAATCAGAAGAAGAAATTTTAGAATTTTATCGGCATTTTGGTGAAATTTTGTGTGTATCCTATGTATTGTGTGGGAATGACTTCCATTTAGAAAATCTTATCGCTAGGGGGCGATATCCTGTTTTAGTTGATGTTGAAACACTTATTCAAAATGAAAGAGAGTTAATAAGTGGCGGTGCAGAGAATCAATATGTACAGAAGATAAATGATTCGATAATAGGAACGCATTTGTTGCCAGATGTTTTTTATTCTCGGAATGGAAAGAAGAACATGGAGATTAGTGCATTATCAGGTGATGAACAAGTGCATCCATTTAAAGTATTAGAGATGATGCGGGATGATAATGGGAAACTGTGCATGGAATACCAGGAATCCATAATGAGAGGGGCAGAAAATATTCCTATGTTGAAGGGACAAAAGGTTCATTTTAAAGAATATTCAGAAGAAATTTGGGAAGGATTTTCTGCAACTTATAAGATTATCTGTAATAATCGGAAAAATATTGAAGAAGTGATTAAAGAACTATTTACTGGAATTCAAGTGCGGAATGTATTAAAGGGGACACAGAAGTATGCTGAAATTTTGGAATATGCGTATCATCCTAGCTATATGACAAATTTTATTAACCGAGAAAAACTATTTGAGAATATTTGGGCGTACCCATATAAAAACCCAATGATAGTAAAATATGAAGTTGCAGATTTGCTTATGGATGACATTCCGATTTTTTATATAAAAACGAATGAGAGGGGAATTATAACATCGCGTAGAGAGGTTATCCCCTCTTTTTATCGCATGACAGCATTAGAAAATGTACAATGTCGATTAATGAAATTGTCAGCAAAGAACCTACAAGCGCAAAAAAATCATTTTTCTATTGCGTTGGGATTATTTAAAGGTGAGGTGAATCCTGTTTGTTTTTCGAATGAAGAAAAGAATGTTGATTTATTAAAGAGAGCAAAACAGATTGTGGACTATATTTGTGAGCAAATTATCTATGGTAGTGATAAACAAGATATAACAGTGCCAACATACTTAATAGATCAAGAAAAGAACTGGAAGAGAGATGTTATGACCTATAGCGTTTATGATGGTCTAGCTGGAATCTATATATTACTAAAACGATTGACTCAGTTTTATCCAGAAATGAAGTATTTTGAGTTACTATCCATAATGGACAATATGTTTTTTTATGATATAGGAATGATTAATAATATGGAGCAATATGTTGATTATATGAGTTCTCTGTATGTTATCAGTTGTAAACTTGAAAGTGTTTATAATATTAAGGATGTAGCAATTGGCGAAAAGTTACTTGATGAGATTAGAAACTTTTATGTAAAGAGCGAGTGGACAGATGAATGGCTACTTGGAAGAACGAGTTTAATGAAAGTTTGCTTGAAATTCTATAAATGCTCGGGCTTGGGAAAAAGTTTGGAATTTGCCAAATTGTTAGGGGAAGATATTGGCAATTATGAAATGAATAATATAGGATTTGCACATGGATATGCAGGTATTGTTTATAGTTTGGTATGTTTGATTGAAGTATTGAAGTCAGGGGAAAGGGTGGAAAATATAAAGAATAAAATTCAAAGTTTTATTCGAAAAATTGAAGACACACCGTATTTAGATGATGCTTCATTTAATGACTCATGGTGTAATGGCGTGCTAGGCATTGCCTATGCTCAAATGAAAGTTTATTCACTAAAGAGTGGAGCATGGGATGGAGAAGGCAATGTACAGAAAAAAATAATAAAAAGGATATTATCTGCTAATGGAGATGATGATTGCCTTTGTCATGGCAATTTTGGGAAAATGGGGTTTCTTCAAAATTTATTAGTACATAAACATGAATATGCAAATAAAGAATCTATTTTAAAAGTACAAAAAAAACTATTCGATAAGTCGTCTTTTTTTATCAGAGGGCTGGAAAAGGAGCCTGATTGCGGATTATTAACGGGTTTATCAGGTGTAGCATATGAATATTTAAGATATGTTGATTCTACAATGCCCAATGTGCTTTTATTAGACTAGAAATTGAGAAATAGAAAAGTTTAAAGTGGTGGATAGTATTAGTCTGCTCAAAGGCTAGTATATCTATATATCAAGTGGTTAGCGGTACCTGTGTGTATACCCTTGTGATTAAATTTGGTTGGAAGGAGGTGAGAAAAGTGAAGAAAGATAAGAAAAATGAGTTAGAAAAAGGCGTTATAGAAGAAAAGGACATTAAGGATACAAAGATTGTTGGTAAAAAGTTTGAAGATCTTGCAGATGAGGAAATGGACAAACTGCAAGGTAGTGGAGATGATGTTCGTGGAGAAATCATTGGCACAATAACTACATTGTTGTCAAAAAAAGATTATAAGTGCTAATTCATGGTTTTTTAAAAGTGTAAAAGGGCGGCAAAGAATGTCGCTCTTTTTTGCATTGCAGAAAGTGAAATAGAATCAAATCGAGGTTTTTTGACATTAAACTGTATGAAGATATAACGGAATAAAGAAAGAAGGGAAGGATGAGTACATTAGAGGTGAAAAATAAATAAAACTAAATGATAAAAATAATTGACAATATGAAATGAATAATATATGCTGTATATAAGAAATCAAGCTTGAAACTCTTAAACCAAATGAACAAAAAATGAAAAGGAGAAACTAACTATGAGTAATGAATTAAAAAATGATGAACTATTAAAGGGAGCAGTTGAAAATATTACAGAAGCAGAATTAAAGGAAATTGCGGCAGCAGGGGACATAAACCCAGAAACTACTTCAAAGCTCGTTTCGGCAGTAGTCACTACATTACTAGGATGTAAGAAAAAGTAACACAAAATTAAGTAGCTCAAGGACACCATGAAATCAATAGAAAAGGAGAAACTAACTATGAGCAATGAATTGAAAAATAATGAATTATTAAATGAAGCAGTTGAAAATATTACAGAAGAAGAATTAATGGAAATTGCAGCAGCAGGAGATACCAACCCAGAAGCGACACCGTCAGTTGTAATGGCTGTAACGGCTGTAACTGCACTTGGAACAAACATTTTTAGCTGTGGAAAAGGTTTTGGGTGCAAGTAGAATAATTTTTAGAAAAGGTAGGATTTGATATGTTTGAGTATAAAACAGAAAAACTGGTAACAGGGATAAAATGGTTATCAGACAAGGCCAGTGCTGCCGATGTTTCAGCTTTAGATAAATTAATTAATGAAAGAGCTGACGCAGGCTGGGAGTTGGTTACATATTCCTATATGGTGACAGCACTTGAAACCAAAGGAGCAACGTTAGTTACGTTTAGAAAAGCAAAATAGTAGATATAGTTGGATTATAAAAAAGGGTGCTTTAAGTTGTATAAGCGTTTGAACTATATTAAAAAATCAAGAAAAGAGGATGAAAAAATGAGCAATGAACTGAAAAATAATGAATTATTAAATGAAGCAGTGGAGAATATTACAGAAGCAGAATTAAAGGAAATTGCAGCAGCAGGAGATGTTAAACCAGAAGCAACACCATTACTGGTAACGGCAGTGACGGCAGTAGTAGCATCAGCGGCATTTGGATGTAAAAAGAAATAGTAGAATATTGGAGGTGAATTAATGGCAAAAGAAAAAGAAACATGGGATATCATTGAGAAGATGGGATATATCCCTAAGAAGAATCAAAGTATTGTTGTTTCTTATGCACCTCAGAATTTAAGTGCTAAGCTTTTAAAGTTTTTCTGTAATCAATTTTATGTTTTACAAATTTGTGAAGCGGAGATAATTCTTGTTCCTTTTAAGGATATATTGCCAACGTTAAAAGAAGAAATAGTGCTAAAAATTCCTTTGGCATCGATCAAAGAAATAGAGGTCAAAGAAAGTGGATTGAACTATAATATCAATATTGAGACCGAAGAGGCTAGAATACTGTTAACTACAGAACAAAAAGAATTAAGCAATTTACGTGTAGGGGGATACTTGACGGGGTTGACGACTTTATCCAAGAATTGGCACAAAGAGAATTTAGATAAAACATTGGCGACATTAACAGCTTTGAATCTTCATAAATAATCACAAAATAAAAAATGGATTTCAAAATTTAGGAGGAAAAGAAAATGGATGAAAAGAGATTAGAGGAACTTGAAAAAATTGTAAGTGGTAAAAAATTCGAAGATTTGAGTGAGGGAGAAATGGAACAAATATCTGGTGCTATGAAAGAGGTGGGAGATACTAATCCTGAAATTGTGAGTGCTGTTGTGACGATAACAGCAACAGCTTGCTTGGGTGCGTTGACTGGTTTGATTTCATATAAAAAAGGTTGTTTATAAAAAGGAGAAGATGTAAATGCAAAATAAAGATAATTTAACAATACAAAAATCGGTTGAAACGGCATTAGAATCATCAGGTATTGTAGGAAAGGATATGATGAGTTTAAGCGAAGAAGAACTTCGTGAGTTAGCTGGGGCTGGTAATGATATGGATCCAGAGATAACACCAACAGCTGTTCTAGCGTCTATAACAACTGCACTTGGTTCGGCTGTGGCATCATATTGTGCATCTGCAAAGTATAAGTGTTAATGAAATATCGCCTATTTATCTTTAGATGAATAGGCGATAGATGTATTGGGATTGTTTTATAAAGGCTCTTATATGCTTAGTAATAAGGGGGTTTATAAAGTAATTCAAAAGGAGGAAAGTAAGAATGAAAGAAATTTTGGCGGAAAAATTTGTGACAGCATTGTGGATTCAAGAGCGTTACAACTGTTTTGTAAAGAGTGGTAAAGTATTTGAAAAAAACGAGGTGGCGTTAAATGAGTGGTTTGGGCATAAGAGCTTGGCTAGTAGGGGAGATTATAAAATTTTCTTGAAAACAATGGAATATGATGAAACAATTTTTTCGAATTCAATTAGTAATGAGCCGTCTTACAAGGAAGAACTTGTGAAAGAAGTTAAGCAGAGTCTATGGTTTCAAGTTCTTGTGGAAAGCATGAATGAAGAGGCTGAAAAAGATGTCTCCAATATTTCGGCAGAGGAAATGGAGTATTATTTAGTGATTAGGAATTTTTTGAATTATGCTGAAGGAAAAATCAGGTGTGGAGGGCTAAATGAGAAAGTGAACAATAGTCTTTTAAGGAGCCTTATGACTAAATTACTAGAATTAGCTCACAAAGCAATTGTTTTAGATATTAATATTGCAAGGGTTACGGGTGAACTAACTGAGAAAACTTCTCATGGGAGATATTGCGAATATTTTGAACGGTTTAAAGATATTAATATAGTGGATGAATTTTATGGAAAATATCCAGTATTAACACGTATTCTTTCCAGTTGCACTATTAATTTCATTGATTATGTACTTGAATTTTGTGAAAGGTATAATTTCCGTAAGGAAGAGGTGTTCCGGAGTTTGGGGATTGCATCACACACCGAATTAGAAACGATTGAATTTGATATGGGTGATACACATGAAGGAGGAAAAAGTGTATTAATGCTTAAATTTGATGACGGTTCTAAAGTTGTATATAAGCCGAAAAACCTTGCAATCGCACATGCTTATAATGAATTTTGTGAAAAATTGAATTATTGGGCGGGGGAGATATACATAAAAACGCATAAGATAATTTGTTATGAAGAGTATACTTTTGAGGAGTTTGTGCCATTCCAAGGTGGTAAAAGTAAAAAAGACATAAAACAGTTTTATATTAATTTTGGAAGACTGTCAGCATTATTGTTCTGTTTAAAAGGAAGTGATTTTCATAGGGAAAATGTTATAGCGTCAGGAATATATCCTGTTGCAATTGATTTAGAGACACTAATACAACGGCCAAATAAAACAGAATATGATAAAAATTTTTATTTAAAACAAAAGAAGATACTATTGGATAGCTCTATAGCAAGAACAGCAATGTTTCCAAATGGAACCTCTAACAATAAGATTGATATGAGTGCATTTGATGGGAGAGAACAAGAGGTACCATATGAAACAGAAATAGTGGTAGACGAAAAATTAGATACAATTAGGTATGAATATAAAACACAAACGACAGGTGTATCTGATAATCAAGCTTGTTTAGAAGGAGAAGAAATTAATGCGTTTGATTATGTAGAGGAGGTCATTCGAGGATTTTCTGAACTGTATCAGTTGATGATAAAACATAAAAAAGAGATTATACAAAGTCTCGATGTATTTAAAAATAAAAAAAATCGTATTTTGGTTAGAAACACTTTGAATTATGCAAGGTTACAACAAATGGCATTACACCCTAAATATTTAAGAAATGCAGTTGAAAGAGAAAAAATATTTGAAAATATGTGGAGGTATTGTTTAGAGGAGAAGAAAATTCATAAAAGTGAAGTTATGGATATGTTAGAAAATGATATTCCAGTATTTTACAGCGATGTTTCATCGAAGAATGTTTTTGATGCAAAAGGAAATATTATTGAGAATTATTACGATATAGATGGTTATGAGACATTAGTACAAGAAATAGAGGGAATGAGTAGCCAGGCAATGAAACAGCAAATATCTATAATCAGATTATTGACCCATAGGTATAGCCCCATAGAAAAATCAAGAACTAAAATTATTCCGTTACAAGAAATATTAAAGGACCGAATTTCTTCAAAAAATTATATTGAAGTCTCGATGAAAATTGCGGATAATTTAATGAATAGGGCACTGAATGATTCGACAAATACGATAGTAGCATATAATGACATAGTTCAAACTGAGAATGGTAAATGGACTGTAGATCTTCTCAAAAATGATTTTTATGGAGGGTATTCAGGAATAGAATTATTTTTTAGGCGTTTATTTATGCTGACTGGAAAAAGTAAATATAATCGTTTTGCAGAAAAGTTGTATAAGTCTGCAAAGATCAGTGCCAAGGTATCGACGGTAAACTCTGCAATGGGAGGAAAATGGTCAGAGTTAACAGTAGTCATTATGGGGGCGGGGGGACTGGTGGAAGAGGATATACTTCATCGATTCAGAGAGATTTTGGAAGAAGAGGTAGATTACACCGATTGGAGCATCGGTGGAGCGAGCTTGATACAATTAGCATATCTCCAATATGAAAAGAATATGAAAAAAGAATTTTTAAGCATTGCAGAGAACATGCTAAACAAATTATTAAAACAAACTCAGGAGAAATCATCACTCGGAGGTTTTGCACATGGATACAGTTCATTAGCATATTTATTCGGAAAAGCTTATAAATTTACAAAGAAAGATGTGTATCTTAAAGCCTGTTTAAAGTTTTTGAAAATGGATAATAATTATTTTGTTCCAGAAAAACAGGAATGGGAGGATGGTCGCATTGAAAAGGGTGCAGATAATGCTCATTGGTGTCATGGGAGTTTAGGAATAGGTCTTAGTAGATTGCTAATATATTATGAGTGTGGCATAAGAGAGAAGTGGATACAAGCAGATATTGAGGTGGCAAATCGTTCAGTTATGTCTAGCTTTTTGAGCCAAGATGATACATTGTGTCATGGAAATATGGGCAAAGTTGATTATTGTATAGAAGTATATAAAGCTACCAATAACAGAGAATACTTGGATTATGCGAAAAAAATCATAAATTATATAATTGAAAAAGGAGAATTTAATACAGGGGGACCTGAGGAAATACCAATGCTGGGAATGTTCACAGGTGTTACAGGTATTGGTTATGAATTGCTCAGAATGGTAGATATACAAAATATTCCGTCTGTATTGACTCTGCAATAATAATGAGAGGATGAAAAGGAGATGAAAAGGATATTCGCTTATGTAGGAGTGGGAAAGAGGAATAGAAGTCTAACGGTAAAATATATTGATGAAATTGTAAAACACATTGATGAAGAGGTTCGACTAGATCTGTACACTGCTGAAGATATAGACATTATTAATTGTTGTGGATGTTTAAATTGCTTTTTGAAAGGAGCGTGCCTGTTAGATAGAAAAGATTGTTTTGAAGGAATAAAAAGTGAAATTATGGAATCAGATTTAATTATTTTGGGAAGTCCTGTTTATTTCCATAATGTATCAGGTTATACAAAGACTTTTATTGATCGCTTAACATATTGGTCTCACCTGATGAAACTGCGAAATAAAAGGGGAATTGTAATAGCTACAGCCGATAATTCAGGAACAAAGTTGGTGGTTGATTATTTGGCAAAATTCTTAGAGCAGTTAGGGTGTGTAGTTGTGGAGCGGGAAGAACTGATTTTATTGACTGATGATTTTGAAAAAAAGATAGAAGAGGGGTGCGTTAAATTGCAACAAGCGTTTCATAAATCCGATTTATATAGTGCAAATATCGAAAAAAATTTTCGATATTTGCAAATGTTGATGAGAGAACGTGATAAATATGGTGATACAGGGGCAGAGGTAATGTACTGGAAGGTGCATGGACTTTTAAATGCGAAATCATATAAAGAAAGTTGCATTGAGGGGTGAGGAAAAGAAATTTGAGATTAGTGGCAAGTTTATATAGAGAAGAAAAATAGAAGCTAGTGGGAGGGGAAAATGAAATTAGATAAGAACGTCAATTTTTTTAATGAGTTTTATCAAAAGTATATGGAGATATTTGAAAGGAAATTATCAAAGATTTCTGAGGAAAAGGAATTACCAATAGCGTTTCCTTCAGTAAGAGATTATATTTATGAAGAATTGTTGGGAATAAGTAGAATGGTGCTTATTTTTGAATTGCATCGTTACCGTGAAAATGGACTTTTAGCAGGTGATACGCCAGAGGATAGGTATTATTCTTTTTGCAAAATCACAAAGACAGAAGAATTTAATGAGTATATTATGAAAACTTATCCTGTGCTAGAGTATTTGTTTCAACAAAAGATGGATCATGCTATCAAATGTATTGACTCAACATATAAACATTTTATGAATGATCAAGAAGCACTTGAGCAGGCATTTGGAGCAAAATTTAGCGAAATATATGATATTGAAATTGGGAATGGAGATACACATGAATGTGGCAAGACCATAGCGATATTAACGGGCGATTTCGGAAAAATTGTATATAAATCCAGGAATCTATCTAACGATTTGGCACTCAATAAAGTCATAGACTTTTTGAATCGGAGTAGAAAAATCAATTTTCCACTTAAGAATAACCTTATTTTATGCCGTTCAGATTATGGATGGCAAGAGTTTATAGAAACAAAGGAATGTGAAAACCTTAAAAAAGTGGAAAAGTTTTATTATAGAGCAGGGTGTAATTTAGCGATATTTTATATATTTAATTCGGGTGATATGCACTATGAAAATATTATCACAGATGGAGAGTATCCTAGAATAATTGATACAGAAACATTAGTAACACTATCAAAATTTAAAAATATTGATGATATGGAAGAAATTCATAATTTCCCAATGGACAACGTACTCTCGACATGTTTTTTACCTTATAACGATAAGAGTGGAACAATGGATGTTGATTTGAGTGGATTATCAGGAGGGAATATCAAATCAGAAAAAATAAAAGAATATAACATTGAAAATTACGGAACTGACCATATGAAATTGGTTAGAAAACACATAAATCACACTATGAATCAGACGAATATCCCAAGAGTTTCAGGAAAGCAGGTTAATGCTTCAGAGTGGAAAGAACACTTGATCAAGGGGTTTGAAGATGCTATGAATGTTTTTACTCAAGATAAAGAGCAATTAATAGAATGCATCATACAATCTGATATTAAAGACTCACAGCAACGACAACTTTTTAGAAACACATATGCATACGCTAAGTTTTTAGAAACCAGTTGTTACCCAACCTACTTATCTAGTTTTGATGAAAGAAGGAAACTATTTGAGAAGATGAGAAATCCAGAGAATCTGGAGGATAAAAGAATTGAACATGAGATTACACTATTAAACAAAGGTTATATACCTGCGTACTACTCGCTATTTGCGAGCAAAGACTTATGTTCATGTGGTGAGATAATACAGAAAAATTATTTTAATCAAAGTGGAAGTGATACAGTAAAATATAAAATAGCATCATTATCTCCAGATACAATCCGTTTGCAAAAACACATAATAAATTTATCTTATATGACATTGATTGAAGATATTATAAGCAAGCCAACTATTAATGAAAGAAATACAGCTTATTATAAAAGTAGTATAATCGGGGCGACGTCGATATTTAAGAGTATTGAAGAAAATATATTACTTAATCCAGATGATGGGTTACATGATCTTTATATGTTAAGGCTGGGAGAAAATAGCCAAGCTCTCCAGGGGTTAGAGTTATCTTTATATGAGGGTGGTGGTTTAATATGGGCTATTTATAATTATGCAAAGGAAAAGGGAGATAAGCGACTGGTAAAAAAATGCTTATCCATGTTGGAATCAACTATTAAGAAACAAGAAAAAAAGAATATTTCAGATTCATTATCTCTTTATGCGGGAATGGGATCGGGTATATATATTCTTTTTAATATATATATGGATACGAGAGCGACTAAATATTATTCATTGTTTCAACAGTCCTTGCAGAAAGTTGAAGAAAGATTGGACACTTTAGAAGAAATAGATTATATGCATGGAATCAGTGGTTATGTTGTATTATTATCTAAAATATTAAGCAAAAGAAATGATGAGTATGTAGCATCTGTTTTTCTGAAGGCGTGTAAAGTATTAGAGAAGCTAATTGCATCTTACAAAACAGAAGTTGCAGGAATAGCCCATGGTGGAGCAGGGGTGGCATTGGCTTTGAGTTTTGTAGAACAATGTAATGGTAAAGGAAAATATTTAGATATAATTGAAACTATACTTAATGAAGAAAAGGCTTATATTGATGAGGACAACATTTTTTGGTGCCGAGGTACAGGCGGAATCGCATTAGCAAAGGCAGGAATTCTTAAGAATTTGCAGCATAGGATTAATGAGCCAGCATACCAAAGAATAGTGGATGGATTAGATGAAGATATTGAACGTTTACTGAGTGCTAAATTTGATGAAATGGATAACTTATGTCTATGTCATGGTATATATGGTTATTATGATATCCTTAATGTTTTTCTCTGTGAATACGGAAATATTCTAGTAAAAGATAAAATTGATAGGCTAAAAGAGAAAATGGAGAGTGTAAGAAAAGAATTAGTTGTAGTTACTGCGAAAAAGCTATGGATTAATTCGGATTATATGCTAGATACGTTTATGTTGGGGACATCGGGAGTTGGCTATGCAATGTTGCGCTTACACAATAGTAAGTACCCATCAATTTTGAATTTAGATATGGTTTAAGATAAGAAAGGGTAAAAGAAATGCCACTGCTACTGTGACAACTACGAAAGGCAAGATTCTCGTGAGAAAAATCCAGACTGGTGTAAAAAATACACTGGTATGGATTTTTTTTATTATCAAACAAATTATTAAATAGCGGAAGGAGGGATATCAGTGTGTATAGCGAAGCGATGTAAAAGGAAGCAGCGTCTATTAGTAAAATAGGTGAAAATTTTTTATGTTCCATTAAAGTATTCTTTGATAAATGGCTATTGCCTAATTGCCGCTCGCCACCAAAGTCTTTCTATGAAGAGATTATATTCTGTTTTTGATGATAGCGTCCATAATGCTCTGCAAAAGATTAAATTCATTTGGGTGCAATTCATTCAGTGAAGCAACAATCTTTTGATATTTGCTAGGCTCAATATTATCAGGGGCATCAAGGTATGATATTAAAAGTTCACTTGGAGTGACCTTTAGGGCATTACATAAATAAATGAGAGTTGGAATGGAAGTAAAGCGTTTAGCAGAGAACATCTGGGCAACGGTGACACTACTTTTTTTGATTTTTTCAGCTAATGCATCTTGAGTTAATTTTTCTTTTTTTAGACCACGTTATACAGTAATGGCAGAAGATGTATTAAGAGAATCAGATTCATTAATTGTAACGGAGCTGGATCACTTAGGACGAAATAAGAGGAACATTATGCAGCAAATTAGACAATTGAACGACAGAGGAATAAGAATAATGGTATTAGAGCTACCGACAACATTAACTGATTTGTCTAAAATGGAAAATAATATGGCTAAGCTTATGTTGGAAACAATTAACAATATGATGTTAGAGCTATATGCATCTATGGCAGAGGCAGAGCTTCATAAAAAAGAAAAGCGTCAGCGTGAAGGTAGTGAAACGAAGAGACTACGAGGAGAATGGGGAGATTATGGTTGGCCAGTAACAATGTGTCAGGAAAATTTTAATCAGGCATTTCAACGAGTTATAAGCAATGAGATTACACCAACAGAATTACGAAAAGACTTGAAAATGACACATGCTACATTTTATAGGTATCGAAAGAAAGCCATTGAGCAAAATATTGAATAGAAATCAAGACTTTTCAATTTTATGAAGAAAGATTTTCTTCTATAATATAAAGAGATTAAAGAGGATATGGGAGCTATGTGTACAGAAAATTTATTTTATGATGCTGAAGTTAGAAGGTACAATATTAGATTTGATTTGGAAAGATAGTATGGAGGGTTACATTGTGGTGAGTGTATGGACGTGATGATTTAAGGAAACTGGAAAGCAACACGTATTGAAATGAATAGTGAGGGATATTATCTAGTGGGTGTGTCAGGGCGGATAGATGGACTGCAGGTAAAAATATAATAAAAACTACGTTAGTTTTTCATGTGTCATTTATTTTATCGCGGATAAAATTGCCTTTCTTGCTGTTTTTATATATAATAATAGCAGGAAAGGAAGTGGTAAAATGGTAGTGTATACTGAAAAATTAAATCAATTAGTGAAAAGGAATAATGGTATAATTCAATTAGCACAGGTTTTAAGCGTAGGGATTTCAAAACCTACTTTTTATAAGTATGTTGCTGAGGAAGGCTTGGAGCGCATTAGCCATGGCATTTATGCGAAGGAAGATGTATGGGTTGATGATATGTACATATTGCATCTTCGATGTAAGCAGGTTGTATTTTCTCATGAAACGGCATTGCTGTTACACGATTTGACAGATAGGGAGCCATTTTCTCATTCCATAACAGTTAAAGAGGGATATAATCCGACTTTTTTAAAAAAAGATGGATTCAAAGTGTATAACATTAAAAAGGAGCTGCATGGATTAGGTGTAACTACAATTACTACTTTTTTTGGCAATACAGTACCAGTATATAATATGGAGAGGACTATTTGTGATATTCTTCGTAGTCGAAATAAAATTGAAATACAGACTTTTCAAGATGCTTTAAAACAATATGTAAAAAAACCAAATAAGGATTTGAGGAATCTTATAAAGTATGCAAAGGCACTTAGGGTTGAGAATATTTTAAGAAGATATTTGGAGGTGCTACTATGATAAAAACAGCAACACAGCTAAAAGCTCTAATTCATAATATGGCAAAGGGCGAATCAAAGGTAGCACAACTCTTAGTGCGTAATTATATGATGGAGCGTTTTTTGGAAAGACTTTCTATATCAAAATATAGGGATATGATGATTTTAAAGGGCGGAATGTTGATTGCTTCTATGGTTGGAGTAACGGCACGTTCCACAAGAGATATTGACGCTACAGTGAGAGGTATTGCTATGTCTGAGGAGGAGGTTGAAAGGGTACTGGTAGATATTGCAGCTATTCCAATGGCTGATAATGTTAATTTTAATATTAAAAATATCTCTCAAATAATGGAAGAGGCGAATTATCCAGGTGTAAGGGTGGCAATGGAAACAGAATTTGATGGGATGAGAGTACCTTTGAAAATAGATATTTCAACAGGGGATATTATTACACCAAGGGAAATAAGCTATAAATTCAAGCTTATGTTAGAGGACAGGTTTATTAATATTTTGGCATATAATATAGAGACAGTATTAGCTGAAAAAATAGAAATGATTGTTTCAAGGGTATTGATGAATACACGTATGCGTGATTTTTACGATATTCATATTCTTTTACAACTACACAGAGAAACTATATCTGAAGAAGATTTGAAAGATGCACTTATGGCGACTGCTCAAAGAAGAAAGGCACTTTCTTTGCTGGAAGATGGCAATGCGACTTTAGTTGAAATTAGAGAGAGCGAAGAGTTGCAGAGGCTTTGGAGAGCATATCAAGATAAATTTTCTTATGCAGTTGATTATTCATGGGAATCAATAATGAATTCGGTGCAAAATTTATATAAAACAGTCTTTTGAGTCGAAAAATTATAGGGGGAAATCATATATTAAAAATAAAAGGCTCTCACTACAAACGTAGCGAGAGCCTTTCAGATTGAAGACAAAGTCTCAACCAAGTCGGGATTTTTCTTTGCAGATTTTTTATTTTTAACAGCAATTGTAACCGATAAAAACCTTTACTTACGACTTAGTTGAGGATAAGCATAGCCGCACTTTCTATTCGTTAGAGGATTGTGAGCGCTGTGAGTACTTAAATCATTGTACACATAGCAAGGAACATGTGAAACTTGTTACTCGACATATTGGGGAGGGTTACTTGGAACAAGTGGAAGATATTCGTTATCGAATTGGGAGTAAAGAAATTTATAAACAACGAAAAGAATGTATTGAACGATTGTTTGGAACAGCAAAGGAATATCATGGAATGTGATACACACGTATGATTGGTAAAGCTTGAATGAGAATGAAGGTCGGGCTTACTTATGCTTGTATGAATTTAAAGAAGTTGACAAAGATATTACAAATACGAGATGAAAAGGAAGTGATATGTGCCTAGCCCGAGTGAAGTGCACCCCAAATGTTAGACAAAAATCTAACATAAGGAGGTGCATTTTTCATGCCACAATTAAAGTACTCAGAAGCATTCAAATTGGAAATTGTTCAAT
>JGI994J12354_10000417_pt1 | contig 42006 bp, 36 predicted proteins | sample IntmicLarv3ML3BL_FD_12354 | JGI IMG/M metagenome (IMG submission 12354) | reverse complement strand
GTCAAGACTTTTTTTTAAAATTTTTCACAAAAGTGGAGGAAATTTTGAAAAACAAAAAAAAGAATCCCTAAATGTCGGCGTTAGAGATTCCGAAAAACTATTAAAACATAAGGAGGAATTTATGAAAAAAAATTCAACAATATCAAAAATTTTGGCACTATTGGCAGTAACAGTGATACTAACTAGCTGTGGTGGCGGTAGTGGAAGTGGCGGTAGTGGAAGTGGCGGTAGTAATGGAGGAGGAAGCGGTAGTGGTGGAAGCGGAGGTGGAAGCGGTAGTGGTGGAAGCGGAGGTGGAAGTACCCCATCCACGCCTGGTGTTTCCTTTGGACTCCCAGAACCACCTAAAGATGCAATTTCTGTAGTAGGAATCATAGATTCCTCATTTCCAGGGACAAACCTCAGTGATGACGCTAAAAGCCGTATGTATGTTAATACAAATTATCCAGGAAGAAATGATACGTCTACCAATGGATACACACATGGGGAAAATGTGGCATCAGTAATAGCCCACCACACTACTTCAGATACTTATATGTATCTCGTGGGTGTTAATAGTAGTGGTGGTCTGACTCTCAGTGGTGAAATGTATACAGCTATGTATAATGATGGAGTTAGAATATTCAATCATTCTATACCAACTACAGGTGCTCTAAATCTTGAAAGATATCCTGCTGATACTGCTCTTGTGAGGTTTTATAATAACAGAGCTCCCAGTGACTCTTTATTCATATGGGCTGCAGGGGACGACAGTCGACATTCTGAAGGCTTACGTGCAGCAGCAGGTCCCGATTCAAGATTACCAGTATTATATCCAAAGATAGAAAAAGGCTGGTTGGCTGTTACAGCAGTTTCTTCTGCCAATAAATCAGCAATAACAGATTATGCCAATTATATAGGAGAAGATGCCAAAAACTGGGGAATTACAGCTATTGGTGATTATGATATGGGTGGGGGCAGAATAATCCAAGGGACATCCTATGCAACTGCTAGAGTGGCAGCAGCAGCAGGTAATGTACTAGCACAATACCCTTGGATGTCCCCTGACATAGTAAGAATGACACTATTAACCACAGCAGATGATATTGGTCCTAGTGGTGTAGATGCACAATTTGGTTGGGGATTACTAAATGAGGACAAAGCACTTAATGGTCCAGCTAAATTTGAGAGAGAATTAAACTTCGATGAATTTGGAGGCAAGAGAGAATCTTGGGGAGTACCATTAAATCGTGTTACTATAACCATCAATAGTGAAGCTCAAAAAGGTCTTGACATAGAACAGATGACTTTCTTTAATGACATAAGAGGTGAGGGAGGATTAATATTAGATAGTACAGATGGAAATGGGAAATTGATACTAAATGGTCTAAACACATATAAATGGAGCACAATTATAAATGATGCCGAATTAGTCATCACCAATGAAATTGATTCTGAGATATACGTATATTTAGGTGGAACTCTGACCCTTGATGGAGATGTTGCAAAATTCGGTGGAAAATTTGGCAATACTGATAGGCGAGTGAAGATTAATAATGATGTATCCCTACATGATGGGGGGATATTAAATATTAGAGGAAAAAACGGTGCACATATAACAGGCTATTTATCAGGGGACGCTATGCGTGGTTCACTTTATATAGACATAGACTCATATCTTCGTGTAGATGGAAGTATAAAAATTGGGAGTGATTTTAAAATTGTAGCAAGTGATGAAACTAGTGATAATATTCCATCAGGTACTCACGTAACAGATAAAATACTAATTGAAAGTAGATATGGAATGGATCTGCCTATGTCTGGCACGTGGCCTACCATTGCTGATTGGGTCGATGATGGTGTGAGTGATTATTTTCAGGTAATTGACGTTTTTCGTAGTTCTGCTTCTTTTTCTAGTCCTTCTTATCTGACAATAAGCTACATAAGAAACTCCACAGCAGTTGTCGCATCTACAATGGGATACACTTCAGCAAGCGTTCTAAATACAGGAGAAAATCTTGATAAAATACTTGATGCATTGGCAGAGACAGAAGAAACTTCAGAGTTTAAGTTAGCAGCAGCGAATATCATCCGTACACCATCTGCATTATTACCTCGTACGTTAGATTCACTGTCTGGTGAAATTTATGCATCAGCTCAAAACCTTACTTTCAAACAAGCCAGAGAAACCAACAGAAATCTGTCAGAAAGATTGCATCTAATAGCCTTCGAACAAAACAAAGGTGGAACAGGGGTATGGTATAATTTCTTGGGAGCAGATGGAGAAATTTATCAAAAAGGATATGCAGAGGCAGACACAAAATTATGGGGTGGTCAAGTTGGAGTTGACACAGCTATTACTGATAGATTTATCTTAGGAGGATCAGTATCAGCTACCAAAGCCAAGGCAGACTTCAATAAATATGCCGGAAAGTCAGAAAGTACTAGCCTTACAGCATCAGTATATGGAATTTACAACTTTAGTGATTCCAATGATGGATTATATGTATTGGGAAGAGCTGGAATAGGCTTTGTAGATACTGAGGTGCAAAGAGATATTTGGATAAATACTAAGGTAGATCATCTAAAGGCAAGTCATGATGATACTATTTATTCATTCTATGGAGAGTTGGGGTATAGAGTACCAGTTACTTCTAGATTCTATCTAACACCATATTTGGGATTGGCTCATGATACAGTCAATAGAGGAAGTTTTAATGAAAAAGATAGTGTATTTGCACTAAAGACAGGAAGTACAACTTATGACCAAACTTCTGCAGTATTTGGATTGAGAGCAGAAGCAGAGTTTGCTAATATAAAATTACACAGTACAGTGCAACATATGGCAGCCTTTGGTGATCAAAACTTATCATTTGATGCTTCATATGTGGGAGATACCACTGGAAATCACATAAAAATTGAAGGGGTAAGTTTACCTAAAAGTACTACTTGGATTGGGGTTGGAGTAGAAGCAGCAATTACAGACAACCTTTCACTTAATGCAAGCTATAATATATCAGTTGAGAGATCAAGAGTATCTGACAATGTAGGTTCTGCTGGATTTAGATTTAAATTTTAATCAAACTTAACAAATGATAGATAAGATAAAATTTTTAGTAATTCATTTTATAATTTCCTTAAGTGGGATAAAACCAAATAGCACTGGTATTGAGCCAATGCTATTTGGTTTGTATTTATGAAAAACTTTGAAAAAGAAAAGAAGTGCTATAGGCTCAAGCCCGCCAGCTAACGCTGAAAATTTGTAATTATAATAAATTGTCCTCTTTTTGAAAAAAATTTTTAATAGTTTTTCAGGAGTCTCTGAATATAAATGTTTTTTTTCAAAATTTTTCACAAAAATGGAGGAAATTTTAAAAAGCAAAAATGATTCCTAAATGACTGAGTCAGAGATTTCAAGAGAGTATAAAATTTATAAGGGGGGAAATAAATGAAGAAAATAATATGTAGTTTGGTAATAGTTTTAAGTTTAAATATATTTGGAAATATAAATAATTTCATAAATGCCATTAATACTATAGGAATGGGCACATATGGATTACAAACAAGTGATAAAGATACTGTAATTAAATTATTGGAACAAATTAGAGATGACGGACCAGAGAATGTCCCAATATACACAAATAATTCCATACCTAATAATGTTTTATCTGGATTTCTAGATGGTTGGGAAAATTATGGATTTAGTAATGAATTCATTAGTAATTTAAATGCTAATATAATTGATGCTCTAGGAGATGATAGCTCATTGGCCGCAGATTTATACATACAGCCTATACTATATAATGAAAATCTTATTAAGATGTTTGATGACACAAGAAAAAATGCAGTGAATAGATTATTGACTGAGACTTACAAACAGATGTCAGAATCAATGGAACTATCCTTAGTTGATGCTCAAAAAGTGCTAAAAAGCATAGAGATGGGAATAACATATAACGAATTGGTAGGATATGTATATGTAATCGCAATTGTTTTGGATGTTAATGCAATGTTTGAAGGTATGGATTGGTCAGAGTTTGAAGAGGAAATGGAAAATATAGATTGGTCGGAGTTTGAGAAAGAGCTTGAAAACGTAGATTGGTCAGAGTTTGAGAAAGAACTTGAAAATATAGATTGGTCAAAGTTTGATGAATAAAGCTAGTCTCATAATATTGGAGTTCTTCCCATAGAGAGTATCCCCCAAAAGTAGAGCCAATATCCCCTTCTGTAATCTCTCAATATCAGAGTTAGAGGTTCTGAGCGATTGTACAGTAAATACAAGGAGCAATTAAAATGAAAAAAATCTTAGTGATAATATTAATTGGAGTTTTTATATTATTCTTCAGAGGACGCGGTAATGATAACTCTATTACTGGACAAGCCAGAGCTATTAGTGTAACACCTGGTAATGTATTTGGATATAGACTACGAACCTTAGAAGACACAATAGCTGTAGTGTACGATTTACACGATGTGGATAGCTTCAAAAGAACAAAGAAAAACGCCAACTGGAGTTAGGAAACAGCAGGAACCCCCGGAAATTTCATTATAACTATGAGCCATAGAGGGATAATAACTAGGTTTGTCGTTAACAGAAATGATAATGCCATATTTACTCTAGTAACACCCTTTGATAAATTACAAATGCAGACATCTGGTGGTTATTCAGAAAACATATCAGCTAATTTATGGATGAATGGTTAGTTAAATAGGGTAAGATAATAAAATTGAGTGTCTTCAGACCAACGTTATTAGGTTTGTCTTATCTATGATATTGAAAACTACATAAGTAGTTAAGAGGAGTTTTTTACAATGATGAATTTTATATTTACAATTATACATTACGTATTATTAATAACATTTTTACCCATAGTATTTATGACACATATGGAATCAACGGTCAACATAGAGAACCATCCTACTAAAAGAGTTTGGTTCGATTTAATATTTGTCAATAGTCTTAAAGTATTCCAAATATATGGACCGATTGTCTTTATATCTTCAACAGAGGATTTAATAACAAATTTTTCGCCAGATATATTGAAAGATATATTGATTGAAACAGTGGCGATGATGCTAATATTATATATTGTAATAGGAGTGTTAGGATTTATAATTGCAGTTCTGACTAATATCTATGGTTGTCCTAAATTTGTTAAGAAATATTATGGTAAAGATGTAAAGGAGAATAATAATGAAGAAAATAATATGTAGTTTTATAATAGTTTTAAGTTTAAATATATTTGGTTTAGGTGCTTTAAATAAGAATATAGCACAGGATAATGAATTCACTAAAGAAGAACAGTATTTAATCGATAATGGACATTCAATGTTTGCAGAAGATATTAGAAGGATGAGATTAGGTAATTCAGAAACTCATGGAACAACTTATGAGAATTTAATTAAATTTGCTAATGAGTTATTATTAAGCGAAGTTAAAGGATTATTCTATGAGGAAAAAGAAGAGAATTCATTCACTGTGGTAACTACTAATACATTAGGATATGTACCAATTGAAGAATTTATAGAAGCTGCTACCAAAATCATAGCAGGAACTACTGGATCTATTAGAGAAGATTATGCTCCTGGTAATAGTAATAATCTGGATATTTATGTTAGATATAACACTATTAATGCAGGTAGTTACGTAATGGACCCTATGTTAAACAACGAAAGTGGAGCATTCTCCAGATATATATCTGAGATGGGAGTAATGTATGGGAACTCTGAGTATGATATTGCCATGGATCTATTTAATAGATATAGCCGATTACAAGATTGGTATGTAAGTGAAAATAGAGATTGGTCTAATGCAGTAGATATGACTGTTATTCATGGCGGAAATATTCCAGGAACTAATAATCAAAAGTATATAGAAGTAGCATATTTACTTCTAAGAGAGACATTGGATTATTATGATAGAATGGGAGAAGATGAAGAAGTGGATGAGCTATTGACATCTATGAATAACACAGTAAAGGAACTTCCTTTAGGTGTTATGTATCATAATACATTAGGATGGACATTTGTCGTATTAGAATTGACTGACAGAGATGCTCTTAATATACTAATGAATCAACAATTTGGAGGACTGGTAAACTAATATGAAGTATTATTAAATAAAGGAGGATAGAAGATGTTCTTGATAAAGATTATTGGATATTTACTGACAGGGGTATTTATATGTATGGTAGTGGGAGGATTAGCAACAGCTGGAGTATTCGTACTTAAATACGTTGCAGGAATAGCAATAGCCTTATTCGTAGTACATCTAGTACTCTCCACTTTATGTAAGATAATTACTTCAATATGTGATTTATAGATAATAATAGTAGAGGCTCAGGCCTCTACTATTATATTTCCTTTCTTCTTGATATAAAATGAGTAACATATCTCATTTTATTGTATATTAGTAGAAGGAGGTGATATCAGATGGATAAATTACTTAAAGAATTAGATAACATCAGATGCAGATGATATCTATTTGCGCTCGGCGAACTATCAAGCGACGATGCGTTATTACTTATTCAATCTGTTATGGCTAAACATTTCGGTGTTTCAGCTAATGACTATAGAATAATTACTGACGCTAAAGTTATATTCAATTCTTGGATATAACAGGTCATTAAGTATTTATCATTGGATTATATACGATATTTAAGATATCGTCTATTCTCCTTCTACAAAATTAGTTTGTTTGGTTAATATCTTAGTTTTAATATTGAAAATCTATATAAATAGATTAGGAGGAAATAAAAATGAATAAAATAGTTAAATATAGTATGGGCGTATTAGTAGTGATCATTGTATTGGCAGTGGGTATATTAACGATACTTGGTTCAGGTTCATCATCAAACGGAACAAAAACAAGGACCACTTCGCGTAGTAGTAAAACAAGTAGTCCTGGAGTAACAGCAGAGAATGTCAGAAAGCGATACCCGTCATCACAACCAAATGCGGAACAGGCTGCGGAGTTTAAGAATTTTTTGACCGTACTAGATAAGGCATTAGCTGACGGAAATACTACACCTTTAAAGATAAACGGAACACAAGAGGAACAGGCAACTTTCCTTTCTGTGCTATCAATTGGTTTATTTGATAAATACCATACTAGCCATCACAACGATAAGGCTAGTTTTCTTAATGCGATGTTTTTAATTCAACAGTTTGACCAAGCCCATGAAGAACTTGTGCGTGGTAAAAGTAGCGGATCTTGGACTGTTGAAGGTATAATGAATGATAGTAAAGGAAGAAATAGATTGCGAGCATCATGGAAAAATGGATTCCTTAGGAATATTGATCTCATTATCACGTACGATAAAACTTCTACCAGTGTGCAATTATATTCCGAAACAGATATAGAAGTTTATTTAGATGGAGAAGATAAAGGTCATGTGAGTTCGTTGCATAGAATTATACATTGGTCAAATACTGTCCCAAGTTTATCATTAGATAGTGGTTCTCAATATCATATAGGGTATCATGGGCAGCTACCGGATATATTTGAAGCATTTGTTTCAAAAGAAGGAAGGGCTGAATTTAATGCATATATGGATAGAAGATTCGCGCTGTCTTCTGATCCTAAGCAGCATGTGAGACATACGATCTGGTATGATCTGCTTAATTCAAAACCATTATTTATAGCGGGTTTATATGACTATGTTGTATATACTCAATGGGGAATAAATGGTTATTTTAACACACAGCCAAAAGAAAATGCATGGGATTAGTTTGAATAATATAAGGATAGGGACTTCGTTCCTATCCTACAAATATCGACAATTATCAGTATTTCTTTTTTGTGTCAATAAATTATAATAATAGATGAAAGACATTAGAGACTTTCCGGAGGAGAAAAGAATGACTGAGAATTTAGTTAAATGCGGTAGTTTATTATCACCACTGTTCTGAGATTTAAGCTGCCTCTATCAACTTAAATAGATTATACTTCCACCAAAGGTTCAGATTATTCAAACATTTGAAATAGAAAAAATAAACTTTTAGAAGAAATTGACAATAGTTCAGGCTATAGGATGAAATATCATGGGAAACAATTCAGAATCCATACATCCCAGTTGCTCTGAACAGTTTAAAAGAACGCAAAGAACCAATATTATACAACTTAAATTTGTTAATAATTTTTAATATACACTGGTGTAATTTAAGAGTTTCATTACTTTACATCAATACTTGATTCTCTTGACAATTTCTGAAGATAACCAAAAACAGCTGTAGATATCCATATCCACAGCTGTTTTAACTTAGTTTTAATCCTTCAAATTAGCAAGTAATTCCCCTAACTGCTCCAATGCTTCTACTTCATCTTCTCCATCAGCATGAATAATCACTTTCATTCCCTTTCTTATTCCTAGAGATAATATCTTCAAAAGAGATAATGCACTTACTTTTCTCCCCTTTTCATCTTCCAAATGAATTTCCGATGAAAAATTTTTAGCCATAACTACAAATTCGTTTCCTTGTCTAGTATGCAATCCATTTTCATTGGTAATTTCCACTATTTTTGAACCCATCTTTAATTATAACACCCCATTTATATTTTATCTTTTACTAGTTTATTTTCACTAGCTAATATACCCAAACAACTACCACAAAAATTCGAAACTTACAAATTTTTTTTAAATCGTTTTATTATTTCAACATTTCTCCAAGACCTTCATCTTTAAAGTCTAGATTATGTACTGAATTAATATATCTCACTGTCTTGCTTCTCCCTCTGATTAGAAGAGTCTGTGTCCTAGCTATACTTCCATTTTTTTTCACACCCAACAATAAATCTCCATCTGTAATTCCTGTGGCTGAAAATAAAACCTCATCATCCTTTGCCAAATCATCCAAATGCAGCACAGCACCTACATCAAGACCTTGTTTTTCACATCTTTCTCTTTCATAGGCTGCTATTTTGTTATTTTCTATGGACATTCCCTTTACAGCATTTCTCAGTTTCAATCTAGCCTGCATGTCTCCACCCAGTGCCCTTATGGCTGCTGCTGAAATTACCCCCTCAGGAGCTCCTCCAATTCCATATATCATGTCAACTTCAGAATCTATCAGACAGCATAATACAGAGGCTGCCACATCCCCATCAGGTAAGGCGTAGACCTTCACTCCCACTTCCTGCAATTCCTTAATAATTGTCTCATGCCTTGGTTTATCCAATATCACTATTACAATATCATTAATGCTTTTATTTAGAGATTTTGCAACTATTTCTATGTTTTCCACTAAAGGTCTATTAATATCTATCTTCCCTTTGGCAGATGGTCCCACCATAAGTTTTTCCATGTACATATCTGGTGCTTTAAGAAAACTACCCTTATGCCCTACTGCTATTACTGCCACTGCATTGGATTGCCCCTTTACAGTCATTCTTGTCCCATCAATGGGATCCACAGCTATATCCACAGGAGTGCAAATTAATTTTTCACTTTCTGAAACATTTTCATCATAATATTTTCCAACTTTCTCTCCAATGTGAAGCATAGGAGCTTCATCAATTTCTCCTTCTCCTATTACTATCTCCCCATCCACAAATACTTTATTTAGCATAAACCTCATAGCAGATACTGCTGCTGCATCAGCCTTTTCTTTGTCACCACGACCTATCCATTTGTATGCTGCCAAAGCTGCAACTTCTGTCACCCTTGCAATTTCCAATGCCAACTCTCTTTTCAATTTTGTTGGTATAATAAATCTATTATTATACCGCCCCTCCTTTTTACTCATATTTTTTACTATTCTTCAAATAATTTGTAAATAACTTCTCCCTCTCTCACCATTCTTAGCCTATCTCTTACTAGTTTTTCTTTATAAAATGGATCATCTAATCTTTCTATATTCTCTTTTAATTCTTCCAATCTTTTTTCTTCACTGATAAGCCTTTCATCTATTCTTTCGATTTCATCATTTAATCTAGAAATTTTTTCCATACTTTGATGAATTCTGGGAATAAATACATATGACAAAAAGCACAGCACAATAACTATTGGAATATATTTTCCACGCTCCATAATTTTACTCCAAATTAATTAAATTTTGGTTTATTTTGAATTATTTTTTCTCAAGAGAGCTAATTTTTTTCCTATCATTCTCTTAGCTACTGGAGATATTTTGTCCACAAATAACACCCCATCCAAATGATCAGCCTCATGTTGTACCACCACTGAGGGATAGTCCTCCAATTCTAGTTCTTTTTGATTTCCATCTTCATCCAAATAATTCATTTTTACTTTTTTGTATCTATTAACATTTTTATAAATACCTGGAATGCTTAGGCACCCCTCTTCAAAGACTATTTTCTCTTCTGATAATGGAGTTATCACTGGGTTTATGACTTTTATTATATTATCTTCACCAATCATACATACAAAAAATCTCTTATTAATTCCCACCTGAGGTGCCGCAAGTCCTACTCCATTGGAATCAATCATGGTTTTTACTAGATTATCTAATATTTCCCTCAGCTCATCAGTGATTTCTTCTACCACATCGCTCTTATTTTTTAATAATTCATTTCCATATTTTATTATATCATAAACCACTTTTTACCACCTTACTAGATTTATATACTATTAATTTTTGTTAATTTTTTTATCCATTTATTATAAAAAATATTTACTTACTTCCAAACATGATTAAAAATATAATGCTTCTCTATCCATTAATATAGTTATATTCAATATGGCTAGATTCATATAGGAAAACTCTGGACTAATGGGACTGCTAAAAAACTAAAAAAATTTATGAAAATTCAAAGGAAAACAGAAATATTTATAACTTTCTTATTCATTGGGGGGTGGGGGATACCCACACAAAGCAACCCAGTCACCAGCATTAAATATGAACAGCAGTTACAATTTTTGTTTCCTTTTAGTAAAAAAAGTTTTTGGGATAGTTTTTCAGCAACCTCGGACTATGTTTTTATTCTATATTATACATAAAATTTTAATTAAATCAAATTGATAGGATCAATGTCAACTGCAATTCTTATTTCACTTTCTTTGGAAAACATTTCTAGTTTTTTTGAAAGAAATCTCTTAAAAAGTGAAATATTCTTTTTTTCTCCCTTGATAAAAATATTGTACCTATATCTATCTTTAATTTTATAAATCATAGATTCCATTGGTCCATAGATTTCCACCCCATCAGAATCTATTTCTTTTCTTAATTCTTTGACAAAACTTGCAAGTTTTTCTTCATTCTTTGATGAAATTCCTATATTAATTGTCTTGGAATATGGTGGAAACAACAATAATTCTCTATTTGAAATTTCAATATCATAAAATTCTTTATAATTCTCATCTTTAATACTTTCAAAGACATAACTTTCTGGCTGATAACTTTGGACTATTACTTTCCCCTTTTTATCACCTCTTCCTGATCTTCCAGAGACTTGAGTAATAATCTGATAAGTCTTTTCTCCTGCTCTAAAGTCAGGAAAATTCAATATTGTATCTCCATTTATTACTCCAACCAATGTTACATTGGGAAAGTGTAGTCCTTTAGATATTACTTGAGTTCCTATCATTATTTTATATTTTCCATTGGAAAAATCCCTATAAACCCTCTCATAAAATCCCCTTTCTCTGGATTTTTCAGAATCTACAACTACAATTGGCACATCAAAATATTTTTTTACTTCTTCTTCCACCCTTTCTATTCCTTTACCACTATGCAATATATTGGTGCTATGGCAACTACTACACCTTCCGTTATAACTCTTTATATCCCCACAATAGTTGCATTTTAGTGTGTTGGTGCTAGAATAATAACTATATTTTATGGAACAATGGGAACATTCTTCCACATATCCACAATCTTTGCACTGAACATAAGTAGAATATCCCTTTCTATTAAGAAATAATATTACTTGCTCACCTTTTATTAAAGTATTTTTTATTTCTAACAGTAATTTTTTGCTAAAATATATATCTTCTTCTTTCTTCATATCAATCAATTCAATCTCTGGAAGAATTGAATCATTATATCTATTTTCCAATGTTACCAGATTAAACAAATTATTTTGGGCATAATAATAACTCTCAATTGATGGTGTTGCCGACCCCAATATCAGCTTGGCTGTGGATAAATCACACCTTTTCATGGCCACAAGTTTGGCATTGTATCTAGGATTATTATCTTGTTTGTAGGTCGTCTCATGTTCTTCATCCAAGATGATATATTCCAAATTCTTTACTGGTGCAAAAATTGCCGAACGCACTCCCAATACTATCTTTTTTTCTCCAGTATAAATTGTATACCATTCATTGGCTCTTTCCTTAGGAGTCAAATGACTATGTATTATTGCGATATTTTCTCCAAAGGTCTTCCTAAATCTATTGATAAGCTGCGGGGTAAGAGAAATCTCTGGCACTAAAAAAATGCTTCCCTTTCCCCTCAAAAATCCCTCTTTTATGATTTCAATATATATTTCAGTCTTTCCAGATCCAGTAATTCCATGGATCAAATGATATTTTTTGTCACTATTCAAAATACTTTCACAGGCTCTTTTTTGTTCTTCATTTAGAATTATTTTGTGTGAGCCAATATTTTTCTCCATATCTTTTATCGCTTCATAATAACTATCATTTTTGGTGAGCAAATCCTTTTCTTCTTTTATTATCTTTTTCTTTAATAGACTTTCCCATTCAGTAGGAAAACTCTCCTTTAATAAACTTTTAGAAATTCTTAACTTTTTGCAAAAATAATCAATTACTCTTTCTATTTCAAGAAGATTTTCATCTAATAAAACACTACCTTTATCCTCTAATTCTTTTATTTTATCATAATTAAGAGTAGCTTTCTTGTCTTGGATTTTGAGAATAGAGTTCGCTATCAATTTCTCTATCAATTCTTTTGAAAAATTTTTGACCAAAGTATTCTTTCCGACAATGATTCTTTTCTTAAAATATAATATCACAGGATCCAAAGAGTCATAAAATGCACTTTCTATATTGTCCAAAGTATAGTATACATTATATTTTACCTTTAAATCCTTAGGAATAATCCCACGAAATACGCTATAAAAGCTACACATATAGTAATCTGCAACCCAAATCAAAAGATTTATGTAATCCTTTGTAAAATTTATCTCATTTTCCAATTTTTCTATAATTGGCAAAACTGTAAAGGTTGGATTTTCTATTTTATCTTCTGCAATTATTGTTCCTGATACTATTTTATTTCTAAAGGATATTTTTACCCTTTGACCTATTTCAAATTGGTTTTTCTCATCCAAATAAGTGAAAAGAGAGTCTATATTATCTAATATAATCTTATAATATTGCACTTTGCACCTCACTTATCTCTTTTATTATCTATTTTGTTATCTATTATTATTACTCTCTATTATTATTTCCCTGTATCTCCCCACACTTTTACCATAGTTTATTTCACCACTACCTTGAGGACTTCCTTCTCCACCAGTATTTGCAGTATTTATAGCATTTTCACTATTTTGGGTATTAACTGTTGGTTGCACCGTAGTATTGGTGTTAGCAGTTGTGTTATTTGGACTTGTAACTACTGTATTATTAGTATTTGCTGTATTAGGTGCATTTGCATTGGATCCACTGGCAGTATTGCCACTTGGGACAGCATCATTAGGTGGAGGTACTCTATTATTTGGGATATTTTCAACTATAGTTTCCATGGTCCTTGGAACTCCCCCTGAATTATTAGAGGTATTCTCAGATTTAGCTTCGTCTTCCCTGGCAGCCATATCTCCACCTCTTATTTCATCCCCCAAGACTACCCTCACAGTTCTTACATTTTCCAAAGGGGTTCCTGCCTTAGGTTCCTGGTCTACCACAAGACCAACTCCAACTATTTCTGGAGTTAGACCTGTCCCATGAAAATTGTCAATTATTTCTCTAGAGCTACGTCCTGTTAGATCTGGCATTTCTCCCACCAACTCTATCCTACTTCCATTTGTTCCTCTATTTTGTAGCACATTTCCAATAGAAATATTTGTAACATTTGTGCTTTCCTCTGTCACCCATATACTTTTTATTCTTGTAATTCTTTTTACTATCTCAGAAAATACAGGTGCTGCCACAGTTCCCCCATATTTTTCAGCCATTGTATTTCCATGAGGCTTCAATACCATTATTAATATGACATATCTTGGTTGTTCCACAGGAAAAAATCCTATAAAGGAAGCCAAATAATCATCTCTCAAATAAGCCCCACCATTTCCAGGTATCTGACCTGTTCCAGTTTTACCACCAATTCTATATCCTTCCACTTTAGCCCTAGTTCCTGTTCCAGATACCACTGCAGTTTCTAATATTTCACGCATAATATCTGAGGTTTCCTTGGTCATTACCCTTCTTACTGGGTGAGGAACATTTCTTCTGATTATTATTCCATCATCAGATTCTATTTTTTCCACTAGATATGGTCTATACAAAGTCCCTCCATTTACCAATGCTGAAAAGGCCGTTGCCATTTGAACAGGGGTAATGGCTATTCCTTGCCCAAAGGACATGGTACTTCTCTTTAATCTATCCCATTTTGCATAGGGAGTTGTAAAAGGTTTTCTCTCATTAGGAAAATCCACTCCAGTCACATCATAGAGTCCAAAGTTTTTCAAATAATTTTCAAAATTCTCATTGGTAAAATAGTCCCCTATAAGTACCATTCCTGTATTACTTGACCGAGTAAGTATGTCCTCAGCAGTAATAACTCCCCTAAGTGATCTAGTGGCCTCCCGTATTGTGTGATTGTGTTTTCTTATTGTTCCATTTCCTATATCAAAATTTGTATCCCTTTCAAAATATTTTTCATTTAGAGCCGCAGCCATTATTATTGGCTTAAATATAGAACCAGGCTCCACTTGGTCTTGAAACACTCCATTTCTCACTGATAAATTTGGATCTCTGTAATAACTGGCAGTTCCCAATATTTTACCATTATTGGGATCCATGACAATCCCAAAGGCACCCTCTGCATTGGTGTCATCAAATTTTTTCTTGATTTCTTCGTTTAATATTGAGTTTATATCATTATCTATTGTCAAATATAGATTCTGTCCATCCAGTCTTTTTTGAATCTCTGAAGTCAAATTAGGTATAGCTCTTCTTCTCCCTCTATCTACTCTTACTTTTCTGCTAAGAGCCTTTCCTTCCAAGTAAGAATCATACCCTCTTTCAACACCAAAAAGCCCCCTTTTTTCATTGGAAGAATCATTTTCACCAACAAATCCTACTAAACTCTGGTACATTTCTCTTCTATGATAAAGTCTATTAAATTCCCTTCTGAAGTAAATTTCGTTTTGCCTAATTCTATGCTTTCTCATAATTTCTTCCATCACAAGTTTGTTATCTTCTGATATTCCAGTGGCCAAAAGCTTGTATTTTCTTCTATTATTGGATGCTTCTTCCAGAGACTCTAAAAACTCCTCTTTATCTACTTTATTGTCAGTTGCTATTACTCTTAGCTCTAGTATTTCAGTTAAAGCTCTCATTCCATCGCTATCACCATAAATTCTACTTGGATCCACTGCCACTGTGTAATTGGTGACATTATAAGCCAAGCTTTTTCCAGTGGTATCTAAAATCTCCCCTCGAGAACCTCTGCTTATGACAAGAGCCTCACTTTGCATATCAATTCTTCTCATATATGTTTCTTTATTAAAAATTTGGATATTAATTAACCTACAGACTATTACCAAAAAAAGCATCAATACAATATTTGATGCCAACAGCACTCTTTTCCCAAAGAAATCTAATTTTCTATAATCATCTCCCTTACTAAAAACAAAGAGAAAATACATGAAAAGTGGAACTAGGTATGTTGTCCATTGGTAATTTTTACTGGCTATTGTCCACCCTAGTCCTATTAGATTTATAAACAAAATTCCTATTTTTATTCCTATCAAAACTTAAAATCCTCCAAATATATTGTAATTGTTTCAAATAAAGTGATCCATTAATAATTTAAAGATAATTTGGATACTTTATTATACCAAAATTTTTGGATTTTTTCTCTATTTTTTTTATTTTTATATGATTTTTTTTGAATTAGCAAGAGCTTCTTTATTAGTTTTTTTCCTAAAATTAGAAAAACATGCTCTCACTTGGTATAGGAGTAAAATATTTCATTCCAAAATAAAAAGATATTGCTGCAACTATCAGAGCTACTAAACCTATTAATTCATCAGGAAAGGCATTCTGAGCAAAATTTTTATAATCATGAATAAAATTTAAAAATTCTGAATAAGTTGTATTCTGTAATGATGCAGATTTTTCTAGTTTTTTAACCAAACAAAAGTATCTATAATCTTTTTCCAATAGATTATTTTTGTTCTTGTCATTACAACTGCTCAATGACAGTTTTTTTATTTGCTCTATTGTATAATCAAGATTATCTATATTTAATCTTATATCATCGCCAGTAGCATCCAATTTATACAACAATTTTGACTCTTCATCAAATCCTTCAAGTGTCTCCATAAAACCATCTTTATAAGTTCCAACAAGTTGAATCTTACCATTGGAGTGATAGAGAGTTTGTTTACCATCTAATACTCCATTTTTATAGTGCCTCTTCATGTGTATTCTATCTTCGGAGAAATATTCTGCTATTTCCCCATTAAACAACTTTGAATTTTTATTGAAATTTCCATTGTTAGAATAAGAAATAGATGAATCTTTTAATATTGATTCCAGATAAATTTTGCTAAATAAAAAATTAATATTTTTATTTTTATTGTATTCTTCTATCCCTGTTTTAGTTGACAATATAAAGACGATCCCCAAAAGAATCAAAGCAAAAGTTAGCACAATGTAATCTTTATCAAAAAATAAAATATAGCATCCAATAACAATCCCAATATATAAGAAAGTTATGCCTATAAGCGTAAAGGTAATTAATTTTTTTATTTCTCTCTTAAGTATAACTTCGTTAAGAACTCTTATTTCAAGGATAGCCTCTGTAATATTATCACTATTAATTTTTTCAACTATAGATATTTCTTCCTTAAATTGAAAATTTTCAGGTTTTTTCATCATTTTATTTAATTTAGAAAACAGTAATTCTTTTAGTTTAGTATGAATTTTGTCTCGAAACTTTTCTTTTCTGCTATAACCAATGTCTATTCTTTCCTCTGTTTTATCATCATAATCCTTTATGTGAATCTTTTTTGAACTTATATAGTTGAAATTTTTAAATATTTTATTTTGAAAGGATTCCAGATAAATATTATAATCTAAAAGAGAGTCCTCTGAAAAAAAACTTTATTTATAATCATTTTTCTATTTGAAAAAATCAATAAAACTATCAAAGTAAAAAACAAGAAATTAAACATAAATAAATAATCTAGTAATATAAATTTAGTAGTATTAAATATTCTATTAAGTGTATATGCCAGTTTACTTATTCTTCTTCCAGAGAAATCTTTATATAAAATTATCTCTTCCTTACCACCAATAACTTCCTTCATCTGAGATTCATTGTGAGTAATAAAATAAATTATTTGACTGGTTTTTTTCCCATTTTCATTATACTCACTGTCAACCCTGTATCTTTCTTGATTGTCCACCATTAAAAATTCAACGGTTTTTTCAGGATTACCATTAATATAATAGCTTGCTGAATTTCCCACTATTTTCCTACCATAAGGATCATAGAAATAAATGCTGCTAACTCCACCATCATTGTAGTATGTCACTACTTCTCCACTAAAAAGTTGATTATAAACTGTTCCTTTTCTATAAATACTTCCATCTTCATAATATTCTTCCTGATCCCCATGTCTCTCATAATCCCTATACCTCTCAATCTTTTCTAGACTATTGGAATAGCGACCATAATGCCTTCTTTCTTCATATAATGCACCCTCTTCATGGTAATATTTTCTTTCCAATTGTCCATCTGGTCTATAGATAGATTCTCCTATTACTCTTCCCTCTGAATAGACAGTTTCTCTCATAGGAATTCCATTTAAATTAAAATAGACTGACTCCCCATCTAATTCTCCATTTTTATAATTTTCACTTTGAATAATCTCACCATTATTCTGATATAAAATTTTTTCCCCATCCAAATTCCCATTTCTATAACTAACAGTGCTTTTTATTCTTTCATTTTCATGATAACTTGTGATAGTTCCACTAAATGGTGATTCTTCAGATTTTTCATAAACAATTCCATCTTTTTCATAGACATCCTCTTCCATTTTTGTAGCTCCAAAGATGCCAAAACAACAAACACACATAAATCCTAATACTCTTTTCATGTTCTTCTCCATTTTCCTTTAATCAAATATAGAATCGTCTTTTTCATGAGATTTTTCGTCATTGGGAGTTATATTTTTCTCGCTATTCTTTGTTTTTTCTTTGACTTCAAGATTTTTATTAAAATAATAAAAACCACTTTGACTCTCCATTTCCTTTTCCCATAAATCATATTCTTTATGAGAAATTCTCTTTAAAATCTGATAAGCTACTGAGAGCATCACCATAACTATCAATCCTTTGTTGTATGTTTCTTTTATCAATGTATCATAATCAACATAGTAATATCGGGTAATTGTGCCAAATTCAAATCTAAAAGGTCTCTTAAAAAAAATGGACTCCACTAATAATCCCACCATAATAAAATATATAAAGTATTTTAGAGTATAGGTTCTGTCCTGGCCCCAATAGAATAGGAGAACTACAAATAAAGCAATTACTACCCATCTATCATAGTTTTCCCAGGAAAAGAATGTTTTTCTTTTATAATACACCCAAATATAATAAAGTATCAATATCATAAAATCAAATATTTTGTATTTTTGATAGATTTCTGGATAAGTTTTTTTTAATTTGTTAATTATAATCAAAAAAATAATTCCAGCAATATATGGAAATATACTTTCTATTGGTCCAAGAATTTTTTCAATTTTTTCACGTCTTTCTTCTGCTATTTTTCTTCTAATTTCAGAAGTATAGTCTTTTGTGGCAGTTAAGTTCCCCATGCTATTATATATTTTCTCTATATTTGTGTTATTATCATATTCTCTATATAATGTTCCATTCTCATAATATTCTTTTGTAATAGTTTTCTCTTTTCCACTTAGTAAAATTTCCTCTCTATATAAAACCTTATTTTCATAGAATAATTTATAATCCACACTTTCTTTTTCACCTGACTCCAAAAGTGGATCCCCAGTGGATCCTGCCCTTGCATCAGACAGATTCTTGTAAAACTCCTTAACCTCTTCAGAAACTTCATCATTTCTTAGATAAAAATAATCGTTTATAATTCCCTCTCTATACCAACCTGTACGAATTAAATCTTCATTTTCATCAAAAAACTCAAACTTTAAATTTCTTTTCTCTTTATAAATTCCACCTTTTTTTTGAAGTTTTCCATCTTTGTAATAACCTGTTACAATTCCTTCTCCTGTATTACTTGAATAGTCTATTTCCTCAAATAGTTCCCCTGTATTGTAATAAAATTTTGATACTCCTATGTAGTTTCCATTTTCATATAAGACTTCAGAATGGACTTTTCCATCTTCAAAAAATGTTTTCCAAAGACCTGTTTTCAAACCTAAATGATACTCACCTTCTTTTACAATTTTATTATCTGTTTTTATTGTATATTTTCCGTTTCTTGATTTTCTTTGGTATCCTGAATTGTTATAATTAAGCCCTTTGTACTCACTTGGAATTTCAACAATTATATATTCTGTAATTTCTTCCTTATTTTCGTCCTTTTTATTCTCTATATATCTATTAGGACCAGTGACAATAATTTTTTCTACTAAGTTGCCCCTATAATATGTGTCAGAAAAACCTGAAATCAAAATATGATTTTCAAAAATATAACTGGTAATTATATTTCCAGCCCTATTATATATTTCATATTCACCATCTAAAAGGCTATCTCTGTAGTTGGCTTTCCCACGAATTTCTCCTGTTTCAAAAAAACTTTTTGTTGCTCCAGTGTAAGGTTTTCCCTCAACAAAAAGTTTCCATTGGCCCTCTATAGCGTCTTGATTTATTGTAATTTCTCCAAAAAGCATTCCACAAAAAAGAATAACTATAAAAAAAATTGTTTTTTTCATATATGAATTCTCCTAGAATAAAATTTTCTCAGTATCTTCACTACTCAAAGTATTCACTTGGAACTTGTCCATCACTAAAGCTTCTTAAATGTTGATAAAAGTTTTCAAAAGTTCCTAGTTTGTCTCCATTTTCAAAATAGACTGTATATATATCATTTCTATCCTCTATTAATTTTTCTGCTAATATTTGCCCATTTTCGTAGTATATCTTGTACGTGTCAGCTAAAACATTCTTTGTCACAGCCAGTTTCCCATTTATATATGACTGAGTTCCTGTCATATTTCCTTCGTGGTCATATTGAAGTAGAGCAATCAAATTACCTGCTTCATCAAGATGCTCTGATAGACCAGTTTTCTTTGAGCTAGAAAAATGATTGCCTCCAAAAGGAATTACATAGTGAGTTACACTTTTTTTATTTCCATTCTCATAAAAATAAGTAAGATTTCCTGAAATAAATCCATCTTTAAATGTCCCGGAAACTTGTATTTTCCCACTTGGATAGTAAATTTTAAATTCCCCATTTAACTTTCCATCCACATACTGACTAATTTTTCGAAGATTCCCGTTCTTGTGATACCCTTTCCATTCTCCCACAGGGACACCATCTTTATATTCTCCACCACCTAATAGTGAGTCATCATCATAGTAATATTTCACCTCTCCATCTTTTATATTATTTTTAAGTTTATAGATACTAAAACGTGCTCCATTGCCCCTATATATTTCTCTATATATGGCTTCTCCATCTACATATTCTTCTTTCTTTCTTATGTCTCCATTGCTAAAATATAACTCATAAATTCCATGTAATTTTCCTTCTTTATAATTCCCTCTGATAGAAATAGAACCATCTCTATTATAATATTCAGCCAACCCATGTAATTCACCCTCAGAATAATTTAGATTAGCCCAAACACCATATGAATTATATCGTTTATACAATCCATGAATTTTTCCCTCTTTCAACGAAATTTTTTCTATAATAGAGTTGTTCCAATTATGTATAGTATATTCGCCATTACACAATATTTCGTTTCCCTTGTCATTTCTATAATAAAATAATCCTTCTCTTTTCACAAAATTTCTAATATAGTATTTAATTTCTTCCCCTGTGGCAATAAATGAAACAAGTAACAGATAAAGCAAAATTAAGTTAATCTTCTTATTCATTTCTACTCCCATTAATAATTATTAATAATTATTTATAAACTGTTACTAAAATACTTTTACTTTTCAGAATTTCCTTCTTTTAGCAAAGTATTAGATAATTTTCTAGTCTATCTGATCATAATTGTTCTCTAATTATCTATTCCCTCCTTATTCTATCTCCATTTCTGTACTCTGATTCCTCACGAGGATTTCCATCACTATCATAATTCGTCCAAATTCCATCCTTTATTCCAGCATTATACCTGCCAATTTCTGTAGCATTTTCTTTTCTATATTCATAATACCCATGATAAACAGAAAGTCTATAATTTATCTTTGATGGAATTGTATCGTTATAAGAATATGTCAGCCACAACCCATCTTCTGTTCCCAATACAAAATTTCCATATTTTCGTTCTCTTTCACTTTCTATCTGCCATGTGCCATTTCTTATTCCATAGATATATTCCCCTTTACTGACAAATCTTTCTCCATCATCATAGTACCAAAAACCATTTTTTTCACCCAATATATACTCGCCTTTTCTTTCCTCATATGAATTCATATAGCTGCTTCTATTGTAAGATCCTCCTGTTGATACTCTCCTTTCCATGGATTTTTTTACTATTCTGTGATATTCCCCATGATTTATTCCCATCACATAATTTTCTTTTTCAAGTGTATAATTTTCAAAAGAACCATTTATTTCTGAAAAATAACTTGCCTTTTCGCCATTTTCATACAATGTTTCGCTAATACCACCATCATGTATGTTTTTAACAGATACTTTGAAACCATTTTCCCTTATCTGATGTAACACTAATTTCCCTCTCGCATATTCAATCCAATCATCCCACAGTGCTCCTTCTCTTATCTCTTCGTCATTAGAATACCCACTCTTCTCAATAAAGCCACTTTTTTCTAAATCGTTTGCGGCTTGATAACTAAATATACTTCTTTCTTCATAAGCAGGCAAGAAACCAGCGTTCACTATAAATAATAATATAAAAACAATTTTTTTCATTTCCCCCCCAGACTTTAGATTAATTTCTTTAATTAATAAAATATGGCAACATTTACAATATCTTCTCTGTGACTTATAAAAGAAATATATGTCATTATATTGTATCATAAAAAAAATAAAATTGGAATATTAAACATATCTATTGTATAAATAAAACTGAGACTGCCAAAAAACTATCCAAAAAAAATTTTTTCAACCCCTATCTCAATTCATCTATTACTTTACTCAAAATTTCTATTCCTTCATCTATCTCTTTTTCATTACATTGTGCAAAACTCAACCTAATAAAATTATAAGCTTTCTCAGAAAATACCACCCCTGGCAATATCCCTACTCCCCTTCTTATTAATTTAAGATATACCCCTTCCCCTGTTATTTCCTTTGGAAGCTCAATCCAAAAACACATCCCACCTTTAGGTTTGTTTATTTTAATGTTTTCTATTTTTTTAAGTTTATTATACATATATTGCTGCTTTTTTTTAAATTCTATTCGGGATTTTTCTATATGTTCTTTCCATATTCCTTCTTCCAAAAAATACTGAAACACCCTTTGATTGATTCCAGAATTGGATATATCAGTGGAATACTTCCCTGCCAAAACTGAGTCTGCTATTTTTCTGGAAGCCAATATAAAACCCAGTCTAAATCCTGGCATAAAAATTTTGGAATAACTTTTTATATAAATTACCCTATTATTTTCATCATAACTTTTAATACTTTTTATTTTTTCCCCATGAAAATATATTTCTGAGCTACAATCATCCTCTATAATATAAAAGTCATATTTATCTGCCAATTTCAAAATTTCAATTCTTTTTTTCTCTGACATGGAAACTCCAGTGGGATTGTGATAAGTAGAGGCTGTATATACAAATTTAATTTTCTCACTTTTTGCTATATTTTCCAATTCCATCAAATTCATCCCATCTTTTTCTATGAAAATTCTCTCTATTTTTGCTCCACTTTTTTTAAAACTGGTAATTGCTCCCTTATATGCCAATTTTTCAGTGACAACTACATCTCCATGATGTACCATTGCTCTACTCAATATATCTATCCCTTGCTGTGCTCCTGATACAATTTGTATTTCATTGGTCTCTGCTCCTATCCCATCTTCTCTGAGTGCTTTTCTTATGCTTTTACGTAGTTCAAAATACCCTTGAGGATTTTCATATAATAATGCCTTTCCCCCATCTCTATCAAGGACAAAATTTATACTTTTTTTTAGTTCTTCCACAGGAAAAAAGTCTGCACTGGGAGATGCCGTAGCAAAATCTATTTTATAATCATAATTAAAATAGCCATACTTAAATATTTCGTTTTCCATATGGTCTTCTGGATAATATTTTTTTTCTTTGGTATACTTTACATATGCTCCGCTTCCACCATGCAAATAGATATAATCATTTTTTTCTAGCTGCTCATAAGCTTTTATTACAGTGAATCTACTTACTTTCATAGAATTTGACAGCTCTCTTATGGTAAATATCTTCCCTTTTAACTGACCATCTTCTATCATTTCCTTGAGTTTATAATATAGCTGCAAATATAATTTTTCCCCTTTTTTTAAAGAAATATTTAACATTTTCAATTCTCCTCTATCAATTGTTACGGAACAATTATATGTTTTTATAATTGATTTAATTTAAATTTTATGCAATACTAATATCATAAAATTAATTTTATAAAAATTGTATTGATACACTTTTTATATTACCATTTTATTAAAAAATAATCAAGGTGGAGGAATACATGTCAAGATATGAGTTAAATAAAAACCTTGCACAGATGCTAAAGGGTGGAGTAATAATGGATGTGACCAGTGCTGCTGAAGCTAAGATTGCCCAAGAGGCTGGCGCTTGTGCAGTCATGGCCTTAGAAAGAGTTCCTGCTGACATCAGAAAAGTAGGAGGGGTCGCAAGAATGTCTGACCCCAAAATGATAAAAGAAATTCAGGTTGCGGTCTCTATACCTGTAATGGCAAAGGTGAGAATAGGACATTTTGTGGAAGCACAAATATTAGAGGCTCTAGAAATTGATTATATCGATGAAAGTGAAGTCCTTTCCCCTGCAGATGACAGATTTCATGTGGATAAGACAAAATTTGAAGTTCCCTTTGTCTGTGGTGCCAAAAACTTAGGTGAAGCCCTAAGAAGAATCGGAGAGGGTGCAAGTATGATAAGGACAAAAGGAGAGCCTGGCACTGGAGATGTTATTGAAGCAGTAAAGCATATGAGAATCATGAATGAAGAAATTAAAAAAATAATCATTGCCAGCGAATCAGAGCTTTATCATATGGCAAAAACGCTAGGTGCTTCCTATGAATTGGTCAAATTTGTTCATGATAATAAAAAATTACCAGTGGTTAATTTTGCTGCTGGAGGTATTGCTACCCCTGCAGATGCTGCATTGATGATGCAACTGGGATGTGATGGAGTGTTTGTTGGCTCTGGAATATTCAAATCTGGTAATCCTGCCAAAAGAGCAGCTGCCATAGTCAAAGCCGTTACTAATTATAATAATCCTCAAATTTTGGCTGAAATATCTGAAGATATTGGTGAGCCAATGGTCGGTATCAATGTATACTCCCTCAATGACGATGAAAAAATGGCCGAAAGAGGCTGGTAATTATGACCATCGGAATACTGGCCTTGCAAGGAGCATTTATTGAACACCAACATATTTTAGATTCACTAGAAGTCAAGACTATTCTGGTAAGAAATACAAAAGATTTGGATAATATTGATGGGATTATTCTTCCAGGTGGAGAAAGTACAGCAATGGGAAAGCTTCTTAGAGATTTTTGTATGTTAGAACCTCTAAAGAAAAAAATCCAAAATGGTCTTCCTGTTTTTGGTACCTGCTCAGGTATGATACTCCTAGCCAAAAAAATCTCTCAAAGTGATGTGGTCCACTTAGGTGTATCAAATATCCAAGTAAAGAGAAATGCTTATGGAAGGCAGCTTGGTAGTTTTGAAACTATGGGTGAATTTAAAGGAATAGATAGAAAAGTAAAAATGACCTTCATCAGAGCTCCCTATGTTGAAGAGGTGCTAGAAAATGAAAATTCAAAAGAAGTAGAGATACTTTCCATTGTTGGAGAGCATATAACAGCCATCAGAGAAAAAAATATTCTGGCTGTGGCCTTTCATCCCGAACTCACTGATGATACTGCCATACATAGTTATTTTTTAGATATGGTAAAGAATACCAAAAGCAATTCTTCTTTTGATAAAAGTAAATAATTAATAAGGCCCTTCTTTAATCATTAATATACATACAGAAAATCTCAAACCATACTATGTATAAATGGTTTGAGATTTCTGCTTTACACATTTTATCCACTATAAAAAATTTATTTTTATCTTGTGTCACCCTCTACACTCTCAATTAATTTCCCGCTTTCATCATATTCTTTTGTTGTCCATTTTCCGGTTTTTTCTCTTTTCAATTGACCATTTTCATAATATTCTTTATGCTCTCTAATATTTTTTTTATTATTAATAGTAGTCAGTGATTGAAGCTGACCATTTTGATAATAATTTTTGGATATTCTGGTATGTCCATCCTTAAAAACAAAAGAACTTCGCAGTACTTTTGGATCATACCTACTTATTTCAATCAAATTCCCTTTTTTATAGATATATTCATATCTAATTTCAGTTTTAAATCCTTCTACACCAATCTCTGCTATTTCAACTACTTTTCCTGTAAATGGTCTTTTACCACCAATCACATAAACAAGATCATTTGTTTCTTGAATTTGGGATATATCAACCACTTTTTTTGGATAACTTGATAAAAATATGCTCAAAATTGAAATTAGTAACATCATATTTTCATCCACTCCCACAAATTTTCTAGGATTTCTACAAAGTCCACCCTTTGTTCCAGTCAAATAAACAGCATCGCAAAATTTTTCCTTATTAGAGCAAAAACCTCTATCATAATATATGATTTATTGTACTCAAAGATCCTTTATAAGTCAAGAAAGTATCTTAATACTAAAATAATACTACTAATGTCTCTTAGGAAAACTTTTTTCAGTGACTATCACTATCTTTGAGGAAAGAAAAAATTAGGTTGAGAAGTATCACTTCCCAACCTAGTAAAAATTTAATTATTTTTTATTATCTCTTATTTCTTATTTCTTGTCGTTTTTTATAAGAGCTTCCCAAATTCCATTTAGGTAAGTAAGTCCCAAAGCTCTGTCATACAATCCATAACCTGGTCTTCCTATTTCATCCCATATCATTCTTCCATGATCTGGTCTAATATATCCATCAAATCCAGTCTCATAAAATGCTCTCATTATTTCGTACATATCCAAATCTCCATCAGTTGACAAATGAGAAGCTTCTCTAAATTTCATTGGTCCCAAAAATTTGACATTACGTACATGACCACAAGCTATACGGCCCATTTTACCAAAGTGACGTATTATACTAGGTATATCATTATCAGGGTTAGATCCCAATGAGCCACTACATAGGCAAAGGGAATTGGCAGGACTATCTACTAATTTTACTATTTTGTCAAACTGATCTTTACTGTGTGCTATACGTGGTAATCCAAAAATAGGCCAAGCTGGATCATCTGGATGGACAGCCATACGCACTCCTACTTCTTCGCAAACAGGAACTATTTTTTCAAGGAAATATTTATAATTAGCTAACAGCATTTCTGGTGTAATATCTTTATATACTCCCAAAACTCTTTCCAATTCTTTTAGACGCTCAGGTTCCCAACCTGGTAATGAAAACCCATTGGATTTTTTAGCAGTTTCTTCTACCAATTTTATAGGAGTCATCCCTTCCAATTCTTTGTGATCATAATATAGTACATTTGAACCATCTTCTATTTCACGAGCCAGGTCAGTTCTCAACCAGTCAAATACAGGCATAAAATTGTATACTATAACTTTTATTCCACATTTTGCAAGGTTTCTAATAGTAGCAATATAATTTTCAATATACTTATCCCTAGTAGGAATTCCCATTTTAATATCTTCATGGATATTAACACTTTCTATTACTTCCACTTCTAGTCCTGCATCATTTACATGTTTTACGTAAGCTTGAATAGCCTCAAGAGGCCACACTTCCCCAGCAGCATATTGATCCAACAACCCCATAATACCAGTACATCCTGGAATTTGTCTGATTTGTTTTAAAGAAACACTATCGTTTCCTTCTCCGTACCAACGGAATGTCATTTTCATTAAATTTACCTCCCTAAAAGTTTTAATATATATTAAATAACAATTATAAACTAAGTTAAAATTCAAGTACTATTTTCATTGTATTCTCAGGATCATTTTTTAGTTGTTCAAAGGCTTTTTCAATATCAGTAAACTTAAAATGATGAGTAATAATCTTGGATGGTTCCAATTGATTATTTTCAACCCATTCTATCACTTGTGAAAATTTGTTGTTATTAAGACGAGTACCTCTTACATCTAACTCTCTGCTAGTAATAATAAACTCTGTTATCTGAGCAGTGTTATCATGAAATCCCATTGTAACAACAACTCCAGCAGGTCTGGTAGCTAAAGCTGATTCTTTCAAAGAAATACCAACACAAGCAGCATCTATAGAGACATCTGCACCAATTCCATCAGTTAACTCCAAGACTTTTTTCACTGCATCTTCTTTTTGGGAATTAATAACATGAGCAGCTCCAAATTCTTTGGCTTTTACTAGCCTATTGTCTACAATATCAGTCATTATGCATTTTGCACCAATAATATTACACACTTGTAATATAGTAAGTGCTATCTGACCACTTCCATATATAAGGACAGTATCACCTTTTTCTACTCCACCTCTTCCTACTACTTGAGCAGCCACAGTATATGGTTCTATTATAGCTGCAATATCCCAAGGAATATCTTTAGATACCTTAAATACGTTTTTTTCGGGAACTTTTACATATTCTCTATAACCACCATCAAGATGTACTCCTGTTACTTTGAGACTTGCACAAACATTCCCTCTTCCTTTCCTACAGATTGGACAGACCTCGCAATTATGTACTGGATTTACAGTAACATGGTCACCCACAGCAATGTTTTTTACATCTTTACCAATGGCTGTGACTTCCCCTGCAAATTCATGACCTATTACCCTTGGGTAAATAGCCACTGGGGATGTTCCTTTGAATATACTAATATCAGAACCACAGATTCCAGCAGTCTTTACTTTAATAAGGACCTCATTACCTTCATCTATCTTTGGAATTGGGTCTTCATCTATGGAGATTTCATTTGGCACTTTGACTCTTATTGCTTTCATAAAACACATCCTCCTAGTTAAATAACCAAAGTTATTTTTCTCTAAATACTCATAAATTTTAGAAAATTAGAAAAATTTTTCTTCTACTAGTCCCAATGGAATACCCTTTTCGTTATCATACAGCCATTCCTTTAGCACCCTAATATGAATTCCTATAAATTCATTGGAATTTATATCTTCCCCAGGAGCACTTATTTCAAAGGCCCATTCATATTTTTTCTGATATATTTCCTTGAGAGATTTATTCTTATCAGTTAAGACACTTCCCAAGAACTCTACCTTCCCCTGCCCATAGTATAGTCCATTAACTCCGATAGAAAAGGCAATATTCTCATTAGTTTTCATCTGTTGATATTTTTGTGTGGTATTCCCTGTATAAAAATATATTGTTTTATCTATAATTATAGGGCATACTGATCTCAAAGTAACATCATTTTCACTGCTTGTAGCAAGATATAAAGCATATTCTTTTTCAACTGTTTTTTTAAAGGCTTCAAAATCTAATTTCATAAAATATTCACTCCCCAAATGTCAGATATAGGATACAATTGTTTGTTATTCAACAAAAAAATCTTTAGTAGTGTAAATTAATATATTAGTTCTATTACTAAAGATACCACATTTTTTTTATTAATGCAAGTATGAAAATATAATTTTCAAAAAGATTCAATAAATTTTAAAAATTTCTGGACAATTTTTCCTAAAAAACATATTGACATATTTTAGTTGATGAGTTACAATTAAAATATAATTCATTTTAAAATAGTACAGAAATATGAGGAAACTACAAAAAACTTATACTATTATTAATCCCTCAATTTTTGTGCCTAAAATCAATTAATATTTTAGTTTATACCCAAAACCTAAGGAGGAAAAATGAAAAAAATAACAGGTGTATTTTTAGCAGTAGTAATTGCTATGCTAGGGTTAAATACTGTGTTAAGTGGAGCAAGTCATCAAATAGTAATCGGACATATAGTTGATGAAAACAACACTTGGCATAAAGCATCATTAAGATTCAAGGAAATTGTTGAAGAAAAGTCAAATGGACAAATCAGTGTTAGTGTTTTTCCTAACACTCAGTTGGGTTCAGAAGTGGAGATGATCCAATCAATACTGACTGGCGGCGGCTGTGATATTGCTTTCACTGGTGAATCTATGCAAACTTATGTAGAAGAATTGGGAATTATTGGTATGCCATATGGTATCAATAGTGACGAGCATATGAAAAAGGTCTTGGAAGGAGATGTAGGTAAAGAATTGGAAGAATTAATGTTAGGTACTGGTCTCAGAGTCTTAGGGTATTTCATACGTGGACCTCGTAATATTACTTCCAAAAAACCTCTTAATACTCCAGATGATTTGAGAAATTTTATTATTCGTGTACCACAATCACCAATGATGGTTGCTGCCTTTGAAGCAATGGGTGCAAAACCTACTCCTATGGCATTTGGTGAAGTATTTACTTCATTGCAACAAGGTGTTATTGATGGTCAAGAAAATCCTCTTGCTATGATACAAACTGGTGCTTTCCATGAGGTTCAATCTCATTTAAACGTAACAGAGCACTTGAGAGCATGGGTTTATATAGCAATTGGAGAAGAAAAATTTCAAGCTTTAGGACCTGAATTACAAGAGATTGTTAAAGAAGCTGCCAAAGAAATGCAAAGATTTGAACATGAGTTATTCTTAGCTGAAGAAAGTGCTCTAGCAGACGAACTAAAAGCTAAAGGAATGGAATTTGTTACTGTAGATCAAAGTTTATTCAGAGAAAAAGCTCTTGAAGGAGTTAAAAAAGTTTTAACTGAAAAACAAAAAGCTTTATACCAAAAAATGGTTGATGCAGAGTAATCTAAAAATAAAAAATATATCTATATCTGGAGATAAAGCCAACATTATTCTCATGTTGGCTTTAAATTTTACAAGATTTATTATATAGGGGGAAAAATTAATGAGACAGTTTGTGAAAGTTTATAATTTCATAATGTCAGTTTTAGGAATGTTGTGTTTAGTTGGTTTTGTAGGAAGTGTTTTAATCCAAGTTTTCAGTAGGACTTTTTTACCAAGTACACCATCATGGACAGAAGAAGCAGCAAGATACCTATTTATATTTATGGTTGCCTTTGGCTCCAGTGTGGCAGTTAGGACCAAAGAATTTGTTGGAATTGATATGATAACCAATTTTTTCCCAAAGTTCGTAAATAAAATATTAGAATTCGTTATTTATGTGATTTTATTTGGATTTTCTTTATTTATTTTAATTAAATCAATTCCAAGATTTGCATTTTTTGAATTTAGAATGGTATCCACAGCAATGCAATTACCTATGCAGTATGTGTACTTTTCTATAGTAATACTATTTAGGTTTTTAGCTCTAAGTTTTTTCATAGAAATAATATTATTACTATCTGGAACTACTATTGAAAAAGAGGTGATTGAATAATGGTTAGTGTGTTATTTATAAGTTTTTTGATACTTTTGGGAGTGGGTGTTCCAGTTGCATTTAGTCTAGGGATTTCATCTTTGATATATTTTGTAGGAACAGATATGCCTTTACATACTTTTTCTCAAAGATTTTTTGCAGGTCTTGATTCCTTTACTCTGCTATGTATTCCTGGATTTGTACTAGCTGGAAATTTGATGAACTTTGGTGGAATAACTGAAAGATTAATAGGATTTTGTAATAAGATAGTGGGACATTTTACTGGGGGGCTTGCCATAGCCAATGTAGGAGCTTCAATGCTTTTTGCAGGGATATCTGGGACTGCCCTTGCAGACACTGTCAGTGTTGGAGGAGTTCTTATTCCTGCTATGAAAAAGGACGGATATGATGCTGGGTTTTCTGCTGCAGTTACAGCAGCCTCTTCTTGTGTTGGACCTATAATCCCGCCATCTGTTCCAATGATTATAGCTGCAACATTGACCAGTCTTTCTGTATCAAGATTGTTTATGGCTGGATTATTACCTGGAATATTAATGGGAGTTGGAATGATAATTGCCTCCGTAATAATTTCCAAAAAAAGAAATTATCCAAAGGCAGAAAGAAGAGCTACTTTTGTGGAAGTATTAAAATCTGGAAAGGAATCTTTCTGGGCGTTGTTAATGACCATAATAATATTATCAAGCATTGTTGGAGGGATAGTAACTCCAACAGAAGCATCTGTTTTGGCTGTAACTTATGGAATAATAGTTGGAATATTTGTATATAAAGAGCTAACTCTTAAAAGATTATTTGCCTGTCTTAGACAAACTGCAGTATCCAGTGCAGCAATAATGGCATTGGTTGGTTTTGCCAATGTCTTTGGATATATTCTGACCAAAGAGCAAATTCCACAAATGATAGCAGATGCTCTTTTATCCATGACAAGAAACAAATTTCTTATACTGCTATTAATAAATATATTATTGGTATTTGTGGGAATGTTTATGGAAACTATAGCTGCTATTTTGATTCTTTTCCCAGTGCTACTTAAAGTGGCAACTGAAGTTGGAGTTGATCCAATTCAATTTGGTGTTATGGTAGTATTAAATCTTGTAATAGGACTATGTACTCCGCCAGTGGGGGTATGTCTCTTTGCCGCCTCCAACATTGCAGAGGAAAAACTCACTGTGGTCGTCAAAGAATTAGTCCCCTTCTTAATTAGTAATTTTGTAGTTCTTGCATTGGTAACCTATGTTCCTTTCATTACCACTGGGGTGGCTGATTTGATAATGGGAAAATCTCTTTAATGATTGGAGAAAAAAATGAACAATATCTTAAATTTATTGCCTAGAGATGTAAAAGAAAGCAATAGAGATTTTGCCTATAGAGTCATAAAATACAATATTTTCAATATGAATTTGCTTCCAGGATGTTCCATAAATGAGAATGAATTTGCTGAGCAGCTTAAAATAAGCCGAACTCCAGTTCATGAAGCTTTAACTGTACTAAAGGCAGAATATTTAGTCGATATAATTCCCCAAAGTGGGTCTAGAGTTTCTCTTATCAATTTTCAAAATATAAAGGACGGAGTATTTCTGAGAAATACAGTGGAACCAGCCATATACAAAGAAATTGCTAATCATTTGACTTTGGAAATTTCAACTAAACTTGAAAAAAATCTGGATGTATTGTTAAAGTATGTGGAAAGTGATAGAGATCGTCTAGAGGATCCTACAGATATATTAAAGATTGATGATGAATTTCACGCTTTAGCCTATGAAGCTGCCAATAGATATTTACTTTGGGATGCTGTCAAAAAAGTCTGTACTCATTTTGATAGGATAAGATATGCAGAGGCCATACTAAAAAAATCTAGCCTCAAACATATTTATGATGAGCATATGATGATTTATGAATATTTGTTAGTAGGTGGAATACCCAATTTTGATTTTGAAAAATATTATAACAACCACCTAACTTTTTTTAAAGGGTTTTTCTTCCAACTTTACAAAGAGAATCCCGAATATTTTATACTGGAGGAAAGAAAAGCCGATTTAAATCCAACAAATAGTTAAGCTATAACTCAAGGAAAATACATGGGAAATTCATCCTATGTATTTTTCGTTGTTAAAAGTGATTTTCAATCAATAGAGACCAATTAATAACTAATGTAGTCTTTAAATACAAATTATAATACGAATTTTCAATTGAAGTTATGTTTTTTGCTAAATACTAATGTAACTATAGGAGGAAACATGAAAGCGATAAAAGTAGTAGAGCCATTTAAAGTGGAAGTGGTAGAAATAGAAAAACCATCAATAGAAAAAGATGATGATGTTATTGTAAAGATAATTTCTGGTGGTATTTGCGGCTCTGATATGGGAATATGGAATGGTTCCAATTCTTTGGCAACATATCCCAGAATAATAGGTCATGAATTTGGTGGTATAGTAAGTGAAGTAGGAAAAAATGTAACAAAAGTAAAAGTGGGGGACAAAGTAGCTGTGGACCCTGTCATAAGCTGTGGACATTGTTACCCATGTAGAATTGGAAGACACAATATTTGCACTACTTTGGAAGTAATGGGTGTCCATAGAGATGGAGGATTTACTGAATATGTAAGTGCTCCAGAAAATAATATTCATAAGTTTAATATTGATTTTGATGAGACTTTATTGGGTATAGTAGAGCCTTATACTATTGGAATGCAAATTAACAACAGACTTATGGTTTCTTCTGAAGATATTGTATTAATCATGGGGGCTGGACCAATAGGAATATGTGCTATGCAAGTGGCAAAAACAAAGGGAGCCATTGTTATAATGACAGATATAGTCAATGAAAGGCTAGAGAAAGCAAAAAATATGGGAGCTGACTACATCTTAGTCGCAGGAAATTCCAATATTGATGAGAAAATAAATGAAATCACCAAGGGAGATGGAGTTCCTGTGGTAATTGATACTGTGTGTATTCCAAGCACTTTTGAAGATAGTGTAAGACTTGCTTGTGCTGGTGGAAGAGTGGCTGTTATTGGTCTCAAAAGCCAACCATCTAATATTATTATGGCTGATATTACCAAAAAAGAATTGACCTTAGTGGGGTCTAGGCTCAATTGCAATTGTTTTGATGATGTTATAGCTCTCTTTGAAAATGGAAAGGTTAATCCAGAAAAACTAAAAACCATTGAATTCAACTTTAAAGATATCAGAAAGGCCATTGATTTGATAGAAAAAAGTCCAGAAAAGGTATTAAAAGTCGTATTAAATTTTGATTAATTTTTTAAATTTATAATATATTAAATAATTTATTAGGGGGGGACAATAATGAAGTTAAATAAAGAGCAATTAAAAAATGTAAAACAATGGGAAGAGGCAGGATTTGCATTACCAAAATTTGATTTGGAAAAGGTTACATCTAATACTAAGGCAAATCCCAATTGGATACATTTGGGAGCAGGAAATATTTTTAGAGCATTTTTAGCCAATGTTCAACAAAATATTCTAAACGATGGACTGTCTGATGTTGGAATAATCGCAGCTGAAGGTTATGACTATGAAATAATAGAAAAACTTTACAAACCCCATGATAATCTTGGTGTGTTAGTTACATTAAAGGCAGATGGAACAATTGATAATACTGTAATTGCCAGTGTAGTTGAATCTCTGGTATTAGCTCAGGAGAATGAAGATTGGAAAAGATTAAAGGAAATTTTTTCCAACAAATCTCTACAAATGGTAAGTTTTACAATTACTGAAAAAGGGTATAACCTACATGATCCCAATGGTAACTATTTTGATATAGTAAATAAAGACTTTGAAGCAGGACCAGAAAGGGCTGAAAGTTACATTGGAAAAGTAGCTGCTCTTTTATACGAGAGATACAAAGCTGGAAAATTTCCTGTGGCAATGGTTAGTATGGATAATTGCTCTCACAATGGGGACAGACTTTCTGCTGCAGTGAGAGCTTATGGAGAAAAATGGGAAGAAAATAACTTAATAGAAAAAGGGTTTCTAGAGTATATTTCAAATCCAAAAGTTGTCTCTTTTCCATGGTCAATGATAGACAAAATTACCCCTAGACCTGATGATGGTGTTGCTAAAATTCTCAAAGAGAAAAACTTTGAGGATATTAACACTCAAGTTACTTCTAAAAACACATATATTTCTACCTTTGTAAATGCAGAAGAAGCAGAATATCTTGTAATTGAAGACAATTTTCCAAATGGAAGACCTAATTTAGATAAAGGTGGAGTAATATTCACTGACAGGGAAACAGTGGACAAAGTAGAAAAAATGAAAGTTTGTACTTGTCTTAATCCACTGCATACTGCCCTTGCTATCTATGGATGCCTTTTGGGACATACTCTTATATACAAAGAAATGGAAGATACAATCCTAAGAAAAATGGTAGAAGTTGTTGGTTACAAAGAAGGGTTGCCAGTGGTGGTTGACCCTAAGATAATTTCTCCAAAGGCTTTCATTGATGAAGTCCTAGAAAAAAGAGTCGTTAATCCATTTATGCCTGATTCTCCTCAAAGAATAGCTACAGACACTTCCCAAAAATTAGGAATAAGATTTGGGGAGACAATCAAAGCCTATGTGACAAGAGAGGATTTAGATGTAAAGGATTTGAAAATAATTCCTCTTGTATTAGCTGGATGGTGCAGATACTTGTTGGCTGTAGATGACAATGGAGACAGTTTTCAATTAAGTAGTGATCCAATGCTCGATATAGTTACTCCATTTTTGTCCAATGTAAAACTTGGAGAAGTAAGAGACTTCCACGATGAGCTAAAACCTATATTGTCCAATGACAAAATCTTTGGGGTTAATCTTTATGAGGTCTGTCTTGGAAATACTGTAGAAAATTATTTCAAAGAATTAGTAGCCAGAAAAGGTGCTATTAGAAACACTTTAGAAAAATATATAGTATAATTTTTAATAAAGGCTGTTGCTTAAATTGCAGCAGCTTTTTTTATAATCAAACTACCTACTAAAACTCTATGAAATCCAAGCAATAATTAATTATATACAAATTAGGTTGAAAGCTATATAACTTTCAACCTAATAAAGAATTATTTAATATTTTATTATTATCTAACTACTAAGTATTATATTGCCCCTCCAATACTTCGCCCTTTCTTTCTCATATATAATTTTCTAAGTTCAACAATGAAAAATGGTGAGCTCGCTAGACTAATCATAACAAACCAGTGATAACTACTCAAAGGTACACAACGGAATATCTCTCTCACTCCTGGTAGAAGTGCCGTAGCAGTGACTAATGATAATGATAAACAGATCCCCCCAAACAAAAGTCTATTTGACATAAAACCAATGGTAAAAAGAGATTTGTTAAAACTTCTCACATTCAGAATATTAACAACCGATGCCCATGCAAGGGTGACATACGCCATTGTTCTACCTATTTCATGAGATGGTTCAATTCCACCTAGAGAAAAAGTAATACCAACATAATAGCCAATCATTGTAACCACAGTGAATACAATAGCTGCAAGAATAGTCCTTCCTAGTAATCCATATGCAAATACACTCATGTGCTTGGGAATTGGCTTTCTTAACATGGCATCATCCTCAAGCTCCTCACGACACATACATAAATCAGGAATGCCATCAGCAACAACATTAATAAACAATAGTTGAAGAGCATAAAGAGGAGTTCTTCCCCAAATAACAAACCCTAAAATCATAACAACAACTTCTGCTATATTGCTTGGGATTAATGATATAAGAACTTTACGAACATTATCATACACACGTCTCCCCTCAGATACAGCTGCCACTATAGAAGAGAAATTATCATCAGTCAAAATGACATCACTAGCACTTTTTGAAACATCAGTTCCAGACCCCATTGCTACACCTATGTCTGCTGCCTTAAGAGCAGGTGCATCATTTACACCATCACCTGTCATGGCAACAACCTCTCCATGTGATTGCCATGCCTTAACAATACGGATTTTATCCTCTGGAGTAACTCTAGCATAGACAGAATAATTTTTTACACTATTTGCCAATTCTTCATCAGATATCTTAGCTAGCTCCACTCCTGTCATTGCCTTTTCTCCCTCTGACAATATCCCAATATCTTTGGCTATGGCAGTGGCCGTTAAAGCATGGTCTCCTGTAATCATGATAGTCTTGATCCCTGCATCTTTGGCAATTTGCACTGCTTGCTTACTTTCAGGACGTGGTGGGTCAATAATTCCCACGAATCCACCAAAGGTTAATCCATGCTCCAATTCTTGAGAATCTAAATTTTCTGGAAGCTGGTCATAGTACTTGTAAGCTACAGCTAAAACTCTAAGTGCATCATTGGCAAATTCATTGTGAATCCTCTTGGCAGTGTCTGCACATATAGATATGGCATCAATTGGAATTCTATCGAAGGCACCTTTTGTGATGGAAATATATTTTGGTATTCCCACACCATCTGTTTCATGAACTGTAGTCATTAGTTTCCTATCTGAGTCAAATGGAATTTCATGTATACGTGGAAATCTTGCCTCAACACTTTCTTTAGTTATATCCTTATCCTTTAATAGTCTTATAATTGCTGTTTCAGTTGGATCCCCAATGGTTTTTTCCTTACCATCAATTATTTCTATCGTAGCATTACTAGACAATCCCATTAGCTCCAACAACTGTATTTCATCTTTGGTAAATTCATCCTTTGCATTAAGTGGCTCATGCGATACAGCCCATACACGTTGGATTGACATACGATTCATTGTTAAGGTTCCTGTTTTGTCTGAACAGATAATAGATGCACTACCTAATGTCTCAACAGCGGGAATCTTCCGTATAATAGCATTTTTTTGAGACATATTTAATACACTATATGCCAATGTTATAGTAATGACAATAGGTAATCCCTCAGGTATTGCTGCTACTGCAAGGGAGACCATATCCAATATTCTTTCACTTACAGGGATAACTGCACGACCCAGATGATGATATAATGTCTGTATTCCGAATAGAATAACACCAGATGTTATGGCAAGACCGCAAATTACTTTGACTAGTTTGTCCATTTTTTTCTGCAATGGAGTTTTTTCTTTTTTGGTGTTATTGAGTAATCCAGCAATTTTTCCCATTTCTGTGGACATTCCTGTCTCAACAACCACAGCCTTTCCTTTACCACCAGTGATTAGACAACCAGAAAACATCATATTAAACTGGTCTCCAAGAGGAGCATTCTCCTCAATCTCTGCCAATGAGTCCTTCTCAACAGGGACACTTTCCCCAGTCAAAATTGATTCATCAACTCTGAGGTTAATGCTTTCTATGATTCTAGCATCAGCAGGAATCATATCCCCAGACTCAAAAGTAATAATATCACCAGGTACTAGTTGCTCTGCATTTATTACTTGTCGTACTCCCCCACGAATTACTGTAGTCATCTGTGCAGTCATTCGCTTTAGTGATTCAAGTGCCATTTCAGCACCTCTCTCCTGCCAAATGGCCAGAGATACATTAATAACCACTATAGAAAATATAACGATAGCATCAGTAAATCCCTTTTCGCTGTCAGGTTGAAATGCCATAAAAAATGCTACTCCTGCTGCAAACAAAAGAATCAAAGAGGTAAAATCTTTTAAATGATGAAATATTTTTTCAAATAAAGTTTCTCTTTTTTCCTCATCAAACTTGTTAAGCCCATTTTTTTGTTGCAATTCAAGTATCGCTTCCTCTGTAAGTCCTTGATTTGGATCTGTTTTCCAAATCTTGTAAATTTCCTCTAATTTTGCCATAAAATACTTCATTTAATAACCTCCTCGTTTTCTGTAATATATTTAATTCCCACAATATGTACTTTTGGTTTGTATGTGGTTATTTATAAAATAATTATGGTAGTATTTCGCCATCCATTAAAATTATATTTTCTTGTGGAGGATCACTCATCACCACTCTGGTCTATTCCTAATTTTCCAATGATACGAACAAATTCTTGTGCATCTTTCTCTCCCAATTTCTCAAGAAGAGTTATAGCAATGTTAGTTGCTTCTCCTCGACATTTGATTGCATTTTCTTTCCCACTTGGAGTCAGGCGAACCAGTATTTTTCTGCGATTATTGGTGTTTATTTCTCGTGTAATAAGTCCTTTGTTTTCAAGACTATTTAGCTCCGCTGCAATTCGTGCTGGACTAGTACCTGCAGCCTTACTTATATCCCCAGGAGTAATACCATCATTATGAATGTCAATCATACGAAGGACAAACATTTCTCCATGAGTTACTTTGGATAGTTTTGAGAGTAATTTAAGCTTATCTGCCAAAATCAGGTTTTCAAGTAGTTTTTCTGCCAACTCTTTATAACACATATTTCTCTCCTTTGTGCAATATTCAAAATTAAACATTTAATACTATTAATATTATTAACTATTAACTACATTTACATTATATATGATTAACGATTCCATGTCAACATAAAATATTAGTATTTATAAAAAGCTTTCGAAATATAATTCTTAATTTCATCTCTTTTTATATTTTACATCTATTCTTCTCAATTTTTTAATAACACAAAAAACAAATTGCTCTCTGCTCAAAAATAGTTTATAATTATTTTAATGTTACATATAAAAATTTTTGCAAAATTACAAATACCCAAATTATAAATATCTAAATTATAAAGAGTAAGATGTGAATAAATTTGTTATAATGTTTGTATGTTAATTTTATTGGAGGCAAATATGAGAGAATTTAAAACTACTTTTATGCGTGGTGGAACTAATAAAGGCTGCATGTTTTTGATGGAAGATTTACCTAAGAATCAAGAGGAATGGGATTCTATATTTTTACAAGTTATGGGTTCCCCTGATCCAAAACAAATAGATGGAATGGGTGGAACTGTATCATCCAATAATAAAGTCGTAATTGTTTGGAAAAGTGATAAAAAAAATGTTGATGCAGAATATTTGGTAGGCCAAATCGTCGTTGGAAAAGAGCAAATTGATTATACCTCAAATTGCGGAAATATGACTGCTGCAGTGGGTCCATTTGCTATAGAAAAGGGACTAGTCAAAATAGAATCACCAATTACTACAGTGAGACTTTTCAACTGTAATACTGACAAATATGTTAATGTAACTGTTCCTTGTGAGACTGGAAAAATATTAGAGGATGGAGACTGCTCTATTGCAGGAGTGGATGGTACTTCTCCTGAATTAAAGGTAAATTTCTTAAACCCTACTGGTGCTAAAACAGGAACATTATTTCCTACTGGAAATCCTGTGGATACATTGAAAATAGATGGAATTGGAGACATAAGAGCCACTATTTTGGATATATCCAACCCAATGGTGCTTGTTAAAGCAGAAGATGTTGGACTTTTAGGAACTGAAATGCCCGAAGAAATAAATCAAAATGCTAAGGTATCTGATTTGTTGGAAAAAATAAGAGGAACAGCAGCTTGTATGATGGGATTTGCAAAGGATTTGGATGATGCCATAACAAATAGTCCAGCAGTGCCTAAAGTAGGCATATTTACCAAACCTGCATCTTTTGATGATATCTCCAATAAAAAAGTCAATAGCTCGGATATGGATATTTGTGTGAGGGTTATGTCTATATTTAAATGCCATAAGGACTCTCCACTTACTTCTGCTGGTGCCATCAGTGTGGCATCCTTTATAGAAGGAACACTCCTATATGAAGTAATAGGAGCCCCTAAACCTTCTCAAGTGACTATAAGAATAGGACATCCTAGCGGAGTTATGACAATGTATCCCGAAATTGTTTTTGATGGAAGCGAGATATCTGTACCTAGTGTTGCAGTACAAAGAACAGCAAGAAAAATAATGGAAGGTATCGTTTTTGTGAAAAACGACATTAGATGCTAAATTTCATAATTTTTAGCCTTTTGCAATTTCACTGTGTGCATGTCGTGAGATTGAATAATGTTATCCTATCATGCTCTATTTTGATATTAAAGAGGAGAAAATTCAATGATAAAAAAGCGATTACTAATTATTTTGACATTTTTTATAATAGTGGTCATCGCAATTGGCTTATATTTTTTGATCCAATCTAATCTTGAACCTATTTTGAATTCTCTCGCTATTTTTCTAGGTTATGTGATAGCATTTGTATGGATGCTTATCCCTTTTTAAATAAAGTAGCTTCAAGGATTGGCATTAACCATTTTTCCTAATGTCAGAAAATTTAAAGGAGAGGATTGTGAAAAAATTAATTGCAGGAATTATTCTGATCAGCGTTGTTGCTTTAGCCAGTGGAAAGGTCTATATCGTTTCAAATGGAAAAAAATATCATAGAACCGATAGATGCAGAACTTTGTCTAGAAGTAAAAATATCCGAGCTGTTGAAATTTCAAATGTTGGTGGTAGAACTCCTTGCAAAGTATGTCATTAGATATAAACAGATAAATAAGATGGTTAAGTGGAACAAATGGGAATTTTAAAGGAGAATTATTAAAAACTTGATTAAGTTTTTAATTTTAATGGTTTTAGTTTTAAGTGCGGCGTCCTATGGAAAAAGCTGTGCACAAAAAGATTTTGAAGCTATTGTTGAGCGAATAAAAAGTGCCGTAGATTCCGATTTGGATGTTAGCAGTATGGAAGTGTTGAAAAGGTTTTTTGAAAAAATGGAGTATAAAATAAACAAAACTACATTGGACAGGAGCAAAAAGACCACTATAAATACAACGGTTCGTGTGATAAATCTTCCAGCCTATGCTGAGGACTGTATGGAACAAATAATGCCTTTAGTTTTTGAAGGTGCAAGACAAGAAATTATTAATGAGAATGCGGTTAGATATTTTATAGAGCTGTTTAAAAAAGAGGACTTGCTATACAAAGAAACAACCATAGATGTGACTATGGCTCAAAATGTAAATGGAACTTGGAAGATAGTGGACGGAGAGGACGAATTGTATGGAGCGATTCTTACGATGTTTATGGAGCTTGAATCCATGTCTGATATAGCCTCTCGGAGTCTCTGACAAATTAGTAAAACAAAATGTGGTTAAAATTGATAAAAATACTTTTTATAGTTTTGGATGAAACAACTTGTATTACAAAAAA
>JGI994J12354_10000416_pt1 | contig 42040 bp, 45 predicted proteins | sample IntmicLarv3ML3BL_FD_12354 | JGI IMG/M metagenome (IMG submission 12354) | reverse complement strand
CCGCTGTCCTCGATGGGCTGATAGTAGACAAACTCAACGCCGGTGGAAAGACCCCACTCCTCAACGCCAAGCCAGCAAGCCTGGTTGAAGGACTCGTCGTCAATTGTGCCAACGTCTGTTACGAGGGCGACTTTGGTGATGATCGCGTCGGCACCCGGCTCAACGGGGTCGGGGGTTTCGGGGTCAGTCTGGTGAAGTCCGTCTGTGTTGGGGGTTACGATAACATCGGATGCGGTGGACTTGTCTCCGCTGTTTCCGCACGCTGCAAGACCCATTGCCATAACAAGGACAAGCAGCAAAGCTATAATCTTTTTCATGATTTCCTCCAAAATTTTTATGCTTAAATAAGCAAATTATCTTGGCGCTAGTATAAAATAGCGCCAAGATAATTATAACACCATTGCCATTTGAGAATCAAGAACAAACCGTTAACATTCTCCACAAAAACCGTATAAAAGTGCAAAATTTTTGCACGCTCGCTTGTGAAAAATGTCAATTTTCAACTTTGTGTTGTGTATCCTGTTCGGGTTTGGCTTTTCCTAGCCCATCAAAACTGCCGTTTCAAGCGCAATTTCTATCATCTCGCTCATAGAGCTTTGGCGCTCCTCAGAGGTTAAAATTTCGCTCTTGTAAAAATGGTCGGAAATTGTGCACATTGCAAGCGCGCGCCGTCCAAGATATGCCGCGTTCATATAAAGCCCTGCCGCCTCCATCTCAACCGCCAAAACGCCCATCTTCTTCCACTGCTCCGGTCCGTCCTCGCCGCCGGCATAAAAATTGTCGGAGGAAAGAATGTTTCCAACCCGGTGCCGAGCCCCCTTGCCCTCGCAAACGGAAACCGCGCGCGACAAAAGCCCATAATCGGCAATCGGCGCAAAGGTGCCGTTCAGGTTAAACTGGTGGGCAAAGTTTGAGTCTGTGCAGGCTGCCTGCGCCACGACAATGTCGCGAAGCTCAAGCTCCTCGCTGTATGCCCCGGCAGAGCCGACGCGGATGATGCTTTCAACATCAAACTCGGTGTAAAGCTCCCAACTGTAGATGCCTATGGAGGGAATGCCCATTCCGCTTGCCATAACGGAAACGGGTGTGCCTTTATAGCTTCCCGTGTAGCCCTGCACGCCGCGAACATCGTTTACCAAAACCGTGTTTTCCAAAAAATTCTCGGCAATCCATTTGGAGCGAAGCGGGTCGCCCGGCATGAGAACCGTTTTCGCAAAATCGCCCTTCACTGCCTTAATGTGTGGTGTTGGTGCTGCCATATTATCCTTACCTCCAAAAAAATTCATTAAATTTTGAGCTTTTTATATATCACTTATTATAATGTAAAAAGAGCAAAAGTCAAATTGCGCAGACGGGGAAAATGTGTTACAATATTTCAAATAAAAAAACTGCTTCGTGGGAGGCTATCCACATGGAAACGCTTACAATCGGAATTGCCGGCGGAACCGGCAGCGGAAAAACAACAATTACCAAAAAAATCATCCAAAGCTTCGGCAGCAGCGTGTCCGTCATCTATCACGACAACTATTACAAGGCGCACGACGATTTGCCATATGAAAAGCGCGTTCACCTAAACTATGACCACCCCAACGCGTTTGACACAGACCTCTTGCTCTCGCACCTTCGCGCCCTAAAGCGCGGCGAGGACATAAACTGCCCGGTTTACGACTATTCCCAGCACAACCGCTCCGACAAAACCATTCTCATAAAGCCGGCGCGCGTGCTTGTAATTGAGGGCATCCTCATTTTTTGCGAGCGCGAGCTTTGCGACGAAATGGACATAAAACTTTTCGTTGACACCGATGCCGATGTTCGCATCCTGCGCCGCATAAACCGCGATGTGCGCGACCGCGGCAGAAACCTTAAAGATGTAACCGCGCAGTATTTAACAACCGTAAAGCCCATGCACGAGCAATTTGTCGAGCCCTCCAAGAAAAACGCCGACATCATAATCCCCGAAGGAGGGCACAATCTCGTTGCCATGAGCATGGTGATGGGGCGCATAAAAAGCTATTTAGAAAAATAAATAAATCGGGAGAATTAATATAAAATGGCAAAGCTTTATTTCAAATATGGCGCGATGGGCTCTTCAAAATCCGCCCAGGCGCTTATAACCCAGTTTAACTATGAGGAGCTTAACATGCGCGTTTGGCTCATAAAACCCGGCGTTGACACGCGCGACGGGGCAGACATCGTAAAAAGCCGCATTGGTCTAACGCGAAGCGCCTATGTGATAACCCCTGAGATGAACATAATAGACGAATATCTCGCCTCCGGTCACCACGATGTCATCATCGCAGATGAGGCGCAGTTTTTCGAGGCGCAGCAGATAAACCAAATGCGCCATCTTGTGGACGCGCACAATGTTCCCGTTTTGTGCTTTGGTCTGCGGACAGATTTTTTGACAAACATGTTCCCCGGCTCAAAGCGGCTCATGGAAATTTCCGATTCCATCACCGAAATAAAAACCGTGTGCAGTTGCGGTCGCAAGGCAACGGTAAATGCCCGAATAACGCCCGAGGGGCAGATAATCACCGAGGGCAGCCAGGTTTTCCTCGGCGGAAGCGACAGCTATATCGCCATGTGCCACAAATGCTGGCACGACAAAATCGCAGCGCAAGCGGACGAAGCTTGAGGCATAAATAATGAAAATGAAAAAATATATCTTTCCCATATCAACCTGGCTCATCTTTGAAGCCATTGCCGTCACACTGTGGCTCACATTAGATAATTTTTTCTATCTGTTAAATTTCACTTATATAGGCTCCGCGCTTGCCGTTGGGCTGGCGCTTTACATTGCCGGAGTTCGGCGCGCTCGAACAATGGTTCAGCTTGCCGTCGGGCTTTATATGTTGGTGTTTCTGGGAATCATTTGCCGTGAAAACATGCAGATAGAAGGACTTTGGTACTATCTTTCGCTGGGCGTGTTTCAGGCTGCGGTCATTCATTATCTCATCGCGAAAATCGCAGGTCCGCTCCTTTTTGGTCGCGGCTGGTGCGGATATGCCTGCTGGACCGCGATGGTTCTCGACCTTTTGCCTTATAAAACACCGCAAAAGCCTCGCAAAGAAAAGCTTGGTCATCTGAGACTTGCTGTTTTCGCCTTTTCGCTTTTATATTTTCTCGCTCTGCTCCACCTATATCCCGACGCCTTGGAAGACTTAATGTTCATAAGCTTTATTGTGGGAAACGCGCTTTATTATGCCATTGGAATCATCCTTGCCTTTGCCTTCAGGGACAATCGCGCGTTTTGCAAATACATTTGCCCCATCGCGGTTTTTCTAAAGCCTGCCAGCTATTTTTCCAGAATGCGCGTCAAGGTGGATGCTGCCGCCTGCGTCTCCTGCGACAAATGCAAAAAGGCATGTCCCATGGATGTTGACATGCTCGACGATAGGCGCTGCCGAAAAAACGGCACGGAGTGCATTCTTTGCTTTGAATGCAAAAACGCCTGCCCGACAAATGCCATAAAATAGCCCTCCGACAGTGCAAAAAGCGGTAGCCTTCGCTTTTTTCTGCGTTTTCATCTCCCGGCTTTTCAAGTTTAATAAAACCCCCGGAGCAGCTAATGCCGCTCCGGGGGTTTTGCGCCTTATTTTTGGCGTTTTTTCAATTTTTGTATCTGCTTTGTTTTTTTATTTATTTTTCCAAAAAACTCCGGGCTTTTCGGCGCCCTCTATTTTTCTCGAAAGAAGATCTCGAAAATCGTGCTCGTCCATCACTGTTTCAAAATCTTTTTTGGAGATTGCGATGTAAGAAAGAATTCCGTCCATAAACTCAAGATAATAAAACTCCTTATTCTCCCACACCTTTTTGTAGCAACTCCATTTTCGCAAGGTTTCGATGCTCTCATTTTTTGTAAATACATCGTCCTCAGAAAATGTAATCGTCCGCTCCCCCTGCCACAGGGAGGAGGCTTTTACCACGCGCGCAATACCCCAAAAATAAGTATAAGTATGTAAAGCCGCATATAGCAACACAGCAAACCAAAGCGCATGAGCGCCGCTGAGCGAAAAGTTATCCTCCAAAATGGAGCCAATCACACTCACCGCACCGATAAAAACAACCAGCGCGCTGAGTATATAACCTTTCTTTCCTTTCGTAAGCATATACTGCCTAGCTGCCCTCACAATTTCCTTGTTAGTGTTTTTGAGTTCAAGCTTCATTTTTTTGCCCCTCCAAGTTTAGTCTGCAATCACATATTTCTCCCGAAGCCGCACAAAATCCTCATCTCGCAGCCCCACAATGTCTCGCAGATAGCCCGTCATTCCGCCATGCTCTTCGCGCATGGTTTCAAAATATACATTTACCGTTTCCTCGCGCACGAAAAGATATTGCTCTGCCGCCGCAAGCCGCGCCGCATCTGCGCCACTCTCGCGCATTTTGTCAAAATTTTTCTGCAAAGCAATGTTCGAGAGAAAATATTCCTCCCGAATCGTCTCCTCGTCCGCGCCGAGCGCGGTTAAAAGCAGCATCGCGGCAATGCCCGTTCGGTCCTTGCCCTGGGTACAGTGAAAAAGCACCGCGCCGGTGGATATAGAAAGCACTTCAAAAAAATCCGTGTATGCTCGCGCTGCGTTTCGCCCCTGCGCCATATAACGGTAAATCGACTTAAACCGCTCGCCGATTGCAGCGGCGTCAAGACTTCTAATTCGGGCGCTTATGCGCCCTGTCATCGGGCGAAGCGCGGAAAAATGGTGATACTGCGCCCCGGGAACCGGTCTGTCTGGATTTTTTCTGCATTCCGCAAGCTCCCGAAAGTCTATGATATGGCGAAGCCCCATCGCGCAAAGCGCGGCAACATCCTCATCCGTCGCCGCGGAAAGCCGCGCCGCGCGAAGGAGCACCCCGTCCTTCACAACGCCGCCGGAAACCCGAGTTCCACCAAGGTCGCGTATATTTTCAATTCCTTCAAAACATAATCGCATTGTTTGTAAATTTCCTTATAAAAATCTAGTGACGTGCCCTTTATCGCGCGCTTGTCAAAAAGCATTCCCTGTAGCTCTGCCGCAAACTGTCAAACGCACGCCGTGCCGCGGCAGCATCCTCAAAAATGCCGAAAACTGCCGAGCCTGTCCCCGTCATCGCGCAACCAACTGCGCCAAGGTCGATAAGCCTGCCCTTTATATGCCTTATCTCCTCATAGCGCGAGGGCAAAACATCCTCAAAAACGTTGTAAAGCCTCTGTGCAACGCCAATAACATCCCCGGAGTCCAGACATTTTATTATGCCGTCTGTGTCGGGGTGCAGGGCATTTTTTCTGCCGTCTATCCTCTCAAAAAGCGTGGGCGTGGAAATTGCAAACGCAGGCTTGCAAACCACAATATCACATTTTGGCAGCTTTGGCAAAGGCCGCAAATCATCGCCGCGCCCCGTTGCAAGCGCCGTCCCGCCAGAAACACAAAAGGGAACATCGCTTCCAAGCCCTCTTGACATTTCCTCAAGCTGGGCGCTGGAAAAGCCCTGCCCAAAATGCCGGTTTAGTCCGCACAAAACTGCCGCACCATCGCTGGAGCCGCCGCCCATGCCGGCGCAAACGGGAATTTGCTTTTTGATGTGAATTTCCGCGCCGCTTGTCGCGTCTCCGGCTTTTTCAAAAAACAACTTCGCCGCGCGAACGGCAATGTTTTTTTCGTTGCTGGGCAGAAATCCCATGTTGGATTTTGCGGCAAACTGCCCGTTTGTGTTGAGCTTTATCGCGATATGGTCGCACAGCTCTATGCTTTGCATAACCATTTTCATCTCGTGATATCCGTCCGGGCGCGCGCCCAAAATATCAAGCGAAAGATTAAGCTTGGCATAAGCTCTTTCTGTTATATCATTCATAAGTCAAAAAGCATCCTCATGCACGATGCCGCGCCGTCGGGGTAATATTCCCCCTTTTCTCCGTCGCGCTCGCTGTATTTAAGACCGCAGCCTGTGTCCCTTGTGCTGTCATATAAAACAAAGGGCACAGGCTCGCCGTCGTGACCACGGGTTGAGGTGAGCGTTTTGTGGTCAGACAAAATGAGCATTCTAAAATCCTCGCCAATGTCTGACAGCTTTTGCACCAGCGGTCCGACAACGCGAGAGTCGAGCCATTCTATAGCCTGAAGCTTGCCGGGTGTGTCGCCCGCGTGCGTGCATTCGTCCGGCGCCTCTATGTGCACCGCGACAAAATCGTGCCGCTTCAAAACCTCCATCGCAGCAGAAACCTTGCCTTCATAGTTTGTGTGAAGCTCGCCCGTCGCGCCCTCTACAAAAATCGGCTCAAGCCCTATGAGCGCTGCAATTCCGTGGCACAGCGGCACGGCGGAAACAACACCGCCCGTTTTCCCGAAAGCATCGCAAAAACTCGGAAGCTCCACTGCCGTTCCCTCCGCCCAGAACCAAATGCCGTTCGCCGGCTTTTTTCCGGCTGCGCGAAGCTCATTATTAATCGGATGATGATTAAGCTTTTCATGCGCAAGCACCATCAAAGCTTTCAAAACCTCGGCGTTTTCGCTGCCGCCGGGAAGATAAGGTCCCGCCATCTCGTCCAAATGGTCATGCGGCGGACAAAGAACCATTCCCTCAGAAACCGCACCCGACTGCACGGCAATGTGGCGAAAAGACTCCGCAGGGTTTACCATCATTCCGGCGCTCTTCGCTGCCGCGCTAAACTCTGCATCGGCAAAAAGCGCGGTTATGAGGGCAAGCGACCGCTCGCCCTCAATCGACCCGGCAGAGTGGGACAAAATTTTCTTCTCCTCAAGCGGAGCTTCGATATCTTCAAATGTCACCATGTTGCAGCGATAGGCAATGTCGCCGGTTTTAAGCCGAATCCCCGTTGCTGCCGCCTCAAGCGGAGCGCGCCCTGTATAATATTTAAGTGGGTCACAGCCAAAAATGGAGGTTATCGCCGTGTCGCTTCCTGCCGGCAGGCTGTCCGGACAGTTTTTAACGCTGCCCATAACCCCACGCGCGGAAAGGCTGTCCATCACCGGAATGTTCGCATATTCAAGCGGCGTGATACCGCCAAGCTCTGAAACGGGATTGTCTGCCATTCCATCGCCGATTATTAGGATATATTTCATTTTTTCACCTCTCTGTGTCGCAGGTTAGTTATCGTTAACTCCAAATTAAAAATTTAATTTGGGGGGATTTTCAAAATCATTTTCCAAAAAACGGCGCAGGGCGGCAAAGCCGCCCCAATGCACCGCGTGTTTTTGCGCAGCGGCAAAAAATCTTAACCCTGCGGATTCATTGTGTAGTTTGGCGCTTCTTTTGTTATATATATGTCGTGCGGATGGCTTTCTTTAAGTCCTGCGCTTGTGATGCGGACAAACTGGCTTTTCGTGCGAAGCTCGTCCACCGTGTGGCAACCGCAATAGCCCATGCCGGAGCGAATGCCGCCGAGCATTTGGTAAATCGTGTCAGAAACAGGGCCGCGATAGGGTACGCGTCCCTCAACGCCTTCGGGAACGAGCTTTTTGTTGTCCTGCTGGAAGTAGCGGTCCTTCGAGCCGTTTGCCATAGCGGCAATGCTTCCCATACCGCGGTAAACCTTGAACTGGCGTCCCTGGAACACCTCGTTCTCGCCCGGGCTTTCCTCGCACCCCGCGAGGAGCGAGCCGAGCATGACAACATTTCCGCCCGCCGCAAGCGCCTTCACAATGTCGCCGGAATATTTAATTCCGCCGTCTGCGATGATTGGAATGCCATGCTTTGCAGCCATCTCAGCGCTGTCCATAATCGCGCTTATCTGCGGAACGCCGATTCCGGCGACAACGCGCGTTGTGCAAATGCTTCCGGGACCTATGCCGACCTTAACGCAATCTGCCCCAGCTTTTATAAGAGCCTCCGTTGCCGCGGCGGTTGCAACATTTCCGGCAACCAGCTCAACCGACGGAAAAGCTTCCTTAACCCGTCCCACATCGCGCATAATGTTTGCGCTGTGTCCATGTGCGCTGTCAAGCACAAAAACATCAACCCCGGCTTCATAAAGCGCGCGCGCGCGCTCAAGCACATCGCCCGTAACGCCAAGGGCAGCGGCGCACAAAAGGCGACCGTTCGCATCTTTCGAGGCGTTGGGATAAGTCAGCGCCTTTTCGATGTCTTTAATTGTGATAAGCCCTTTAAGCTTAAAGTCCTTGTCAACAATCGGAAGCTTTTCGATTTTGTGCTTTTGCAAAATCTTTTTCGCTTCCATAAGCGTTGTGCCCTCGCGACCGGTCACGAGATTGTCGCGTGTCATAACCTCGGAAATTTGCCGGGACATGTCCTCTTCAAATTTCATGTCGCGGTTTGTGATGATGCCGATGAGCGCGCCGCTCTTGTCCACAATAGGAACGCCGGAAATGCGAAACTTTGCCATCAGCGCGTCCGCGTCGGAGAGCGCGTGGTCGCGAGTCAGATAAAACGGGTTTGAGATAACGCCGTTTTCGCTGCGCTTAACCATGTCCACCTGCTCTGCCTGCTCCTCGATGCTCATGTTTTTGTGGATAACGCCGATGCCGCCCTCGCGCGACACGGCAATTGCCATTCTTGCCTCGGTAACTGTGTCCATTGCGGCGCTCATGATAGGGATGTTTAGTTTAACTTTTTTGGTGAGGCTTGTTTCAAGGCTCACACCAGAGGGCAGCACATCGCTTTCCGCGGGGACAAGGAGCACATCGTCAAAGGTTAGACCTTCTCCCACAAACCGGTTCTCGTTAAAATTTAATGACATATGAGGACACCCTTTCTACATTAGATTCTAAAAGTTTATTTAATATTATATTGTAGCAGACCTTAACCCAAAGTCAACACCCTCGCAGCATTTTTTCGCTGAAATATAAAGCTTTTTTGCCAGCCGGCTTTGACAAGCGCGCGCCGCTCTGTTATATTTTCATTAGAGAACGCACGCAAAGGAGATTTTTATGATTCCGCTCTTCAGCTTTATAGCCTATTCAAACACCGGAAAAACCACATATATAGAAAAGCTAATAGCCGAGCTAAAAGCTCGCGGAACTCGAGCCGCCGCGATAAAGCACGATGCGCACGAGTTTGATGTGGACAAAAAGGGCAAGGACTCCTGGCGCTTTGCACAGGCAGGCGCAGACATTGTTGCCGTCGCCTCTGCCACAAAATGCGCCGTTATGCATTATCGACCGATGGAGCTTTCGGAAATTCTCGCGCAGATAAAAGATGTGGACCTCATCCTTGTGGAAGGCTGGCACACCGCGGCACAAAACAAAATTTTGCTCTATCGCAAGGACAGCGGCGCGCCGCCAAAGCTCGACCCCAAAGACTGCCTCGCCGTTGTGAGCGACGCTCCGCTTGAGTGCGGCTCAACTCCCATTTTTCCGCTTGACGATGTTTGTCCGATGGCAGATTTTCTGCTCTCTCATATCTAATTCAAAAGCAGAGCAGCCTAAAGGGCTGCTCTGCTTTTAGCGCCGCTTACACCGCGCCCTCAATCTCCTCGTCGTCTATAAAGAGCTTGTAGCGTTTTGTTGTGAATTTCAGCACGCAATATCTCGGGTCGTCCGCGCCGGTGAAATGAAACGCAAGCCCATCATACCACATCTCGCGCTTTACATCAGCAGATGTAACAACCTCTATTTCGCCAACCAAATTGACACAATATTCCTCCGAGCTAAAGCACACGCTGGCACGGCTGCAATTTGCGGCTCTTTTCGCCCGGCTTTCATCAAGGCTTGTGCAAAGGGCAAGCTGCCAAAGCCCCTCGGATCTTGACGGCGTAATGACCGATGCGGTCGGAAACCCTTCAGCGTCAATCAGCGAAAGCACGCAGATTTGTCCACAAAATTCTCCGCCTTGAACAGAATTTTTTAGAACAATTTCGGTAGCCCTATCGATAATATCTTGACTCATTTTTAATCAGCCTCTCTGTTTTTTCATATCATATAACAAAAACTACCCCACCGCAAGTGCGACAGGGTAGTTTTTTTAACTTTTCAAATAAGCCCGGAAGCCGCGGCGGCAACAACGAAAACTGCCGAAATCATAGCCCCTGCAACAAGCTGCCCCGGCGTGTGGCGGCGAAGCTTTAAGCTTGCCCAAAAAACTGCCGTTAACAAAACCGCGCCAAGCGCCAAAAACCAAGGGCTTACAAAATAAGAAAGTCCTGCAATTGGTCCCGCCGCGCCACAGGCATGACCGCTCGCCTTGCAGTGCGGAATCGGCGTTGTGATGGCAATCAGCGCAACGGAAATCACATAGTTAAGATAAAGCACAAGCTCGCCAATGTTATATCCGTTTGTTAGCACCATGCACAAAAGCGCTGCATATCCGATAACCGAAAAAATTACAGCAAGCTTTCTCTGGTTGTTTTTGAAGCTGTCCTTGGAAAATTTGAAAACAAACGCAACCGGATATGCAAGCGTCGGCAAGACCACCAGATAAACTATCGCAAACGCAAAATTTGAAGTGCTATAAAAAAAACCGGGACACAGAAAAAACAAAATCAGCAGCATAAAAAGCGCACAAACCGGCGGCACTGTTGCCCCCCGGATAATTTTTGCTGCGCGCGCGGCTCTTTTCGCGGCACGAAGGGCTTTTTGCTCCGCCTGTGTCAAAACCTGCGCAAGCTGGCTTTTTCTCGGCATTACCTGCTCCATAATCTTTATACCTCCTCATATGGACTTGACGAAAAACTTTAGTAATGTTATCATACCCACATGTTACTAAAGTAACCCACAAAATCAAAAAATTAAGCATTTCGTCACCAAAGTGGTGTCGTTCGCTTTCGTGTCACTATAATAACACCAGCAAAAACATCTGTCAACCTTTGTTTTTGCCGCTAATCATTTCTGGAGGGCTTAGCTATGGAAGATTTAACAAGCGTTCAAATTGCCGATGAAAAGGCACGCGCAGGGGTGGAGCGCGCGGAAAAAGCCGCTCGCGAGCGCGTTCAAAAGGCGGAGAAAATCGCAAGAGAAAAGGTTCTAAAAGCTCGCCGCGCCGAGCGGCAGAAGGCAGAAAAGGTTAAAAAAACCGCGCAGGAAAAAACCGAAAAGGCACAGTTTGCCGCCATGCAAAAGCTAGAGCGCGCGGAAAAGGCAGAAAATGCCGCAATTTTGAAAGCCGAAAAAACCGAAAAACCAAAAAGCCCCACCGCCGAAGCGCACATACGTAGCTGCATCGAAGCTCGTCTGGAAACGCTCATGGGTGGTGACAGTTTTTTTGAAACGCCAAAAAACATTCAGGACATCGCCGACGGCACCGGCATCTCCCGTGCCGCAATCCGAAAATATACACTCTGCACCAGGGGCGGCTCGGACTCTGCCGTGCCAAGCGCCGTCGCGCTTTGCAAAATTGCGGATTATTTTGGCGTTTCGCCAAACTATCTCCTCGGCTACAGCGAGCAAAACGAAACGGAGGGCACACTGCGCGAGCTGGACAGCCTTGTGCGCCTTTGTGGGCTTCGCCGCGAAACCGTGAAAAAGCTCATAACCCTGACAGAGCGCGCGGACAAAAGCGAAGTTGCCGACACAGCCCTAAAAACCCTTGACAGCGTGCTCTATGCCGCCGCCTGCGAAATTTTGCATGAATAGTTGCGAGGGCAGGTTGGCTCTCCATAATTTTGCGCATTTTTTTGCATCCGCCGAAACAAATTGGCGCGGCTTCGCGTCTAAACAGAATATATGCCGCGAAAGGATGAAACACATGAAAAAATTTGCAGCGCTTTTAATTTGTGCCTCGCTCCTGTGCGCCGCTCAAAGCCGAAGGCTCAAAACACCGTTTCCGCACCCACGCCGCTCTCAACGCGGGAGCGCCAAGACGCCGCACCAAGCGAGGCTCTGCTGTCCTTTTCCTATGAATCTGCCGTCCGGCTTCTCGCAAGCGGAGAAAACGAGAACTATTCTCCCGTTTCGCTCTATCTCGCGCTCTCCCTTGCCGCCGCAGGCGCCGAGGGGGAAACAGCCGCCGAGCTTTTAAATGTCCTTGGCGCAGAAAGCCGGACAGAGCTTGCAGACATCTGCAAAATGCTCATACAAAGCATTTATCAGGACGAGACCCCCTCAAAGCTTCTCCTTGCAAACTCCCTCTGGATTGGCGAGAACGAAAGTTTCAAGCCCGACTATCTAAATTTGGCAAGCAGCAGCTTTTTTGCCGAGCTTTACAGCGCAAGCTTCGGCACCGCCTCCACAAACAAAGCCGTTTCAGACTGGATTTTCAAAAACACGGGCGAAACGATAAAGCCCGAGATAGCCCTGCCGAGCGACACCGCCGCACTCATCATAAACACAGTCTATTTCTTCGACGAATGGCTCCGCCCTTTCAAGGCAGAATCAACATACGATAACACCTTTTACGCAGCGGACGGCGAGGTTACTGCCGAATTCATGCGCCAAACGCACTTCGGTGCCTTTGATTATCACATCGGAGAAAATTATATGCGCGCCTCGCGCGATTTTGTGGGCGGCAGCACGATGAGCTTTGTCCTGCCGGACGATGGCGTGGATATTGAAGCTTTCCTAAGCTCCCCCGAAGCGCTTCGCGAAGCGTTTGAGGGCGGCGAAGTCCACACGGCAGACGAATTTAACTGGCGGCTTCCAAAATTTGAAATAAGAAGCAATTTTGCCCTTATCGAACCGCTGCAACGCATGGGCTGCAAGAGCGCCTTTTCCCCAAATTACGCCGACTTTTCTTACATGTTGGACGCTCCCGTTTTCATATCCGACATCATACAGGAAACCTTCATAAAAATTGACGAAAAGGGCGTAGAGGCAGCGGCATACACGCTGATTGAAAACGCCGCGTCAGCCGCTCCACCGTCGGAGCTACGCATTGTATATTTCACGCTCGACCGCCCCTTTTTCTACGCGATCTATGCGCCGGACGGAGCGCCGCTTTTCATTGGCATCTGCCAAAATCCCACAGCATAAGGACAAAGCAAAAAGGTCGGGCGCTACGCTCGTCCTTTTTTCACGCCCTACTTTTTACGAGTAAGTTCAAATTTTTTTACCCTTTGTTCATTTTTCTGTCATATCTGCAAGATATTATAGCAATAAAGAATCAGGAGGAGGCAGCCATGCAAAACATTTCCCAAAAATCAGCCGACAAACAAACAGCCTCCGGCAAAAATCCACCTGACCCTCCCCTTGAGCCTGCTTATTCCGACGCAGGCTATGTTTCCTCCGACCGCGCCGGTGCCGTTCCCCCTCGCTATCGCGTAGCCGAGCGCATGGAAAAGCAAAACATCCTGCCGCGAGTAAAAAATCCCGAAAAGCGCACACTTGGCGCATCGGCTATTGTCTGCCTTTGCCTTGCCTGCTCTCTTGTCGGGGGGCTTTTCGGCGGTGCTGCGGTTCGTTTTTCCGCCTCCTCTGCTGTGGGCGAGCACGAGACTTCGCCAAATGACGCGGTTTTACAAGTTGCCGCCTCGCCAATTCCAAGCGTTACAACAACCCTTGTTGCCCCGGGAGGCACCCTCTCCGGCAGCGAAATTTACGAACGCGGCTGCCTGCAAACTGTTAATATATCTGTCGGAAGCCTGAGCGCACCGCTCATGTGGTATGCGCCCATTCCCACCGATTATGGCGCAGGCTTTGTGATAAGCGCAAACGGATATATCATGACAAGCTATCAGGTGGTAAGCAGCGCGGCTTTGTATGACCATGAGATAGCCGTTTCGTTCTATGACGGAAGCGAATATGTCGCCGACCTCATCGGATATGACACAAACAGCAGCCTTGCCATTCTAAAAATTGATGCGGAAAGCCTTGATTTTGTAACCTTCGCAAACAGCGATGGTATAAAGGTCGGCGAAGAAGCCTACACAATTGATAGTGAATTTGTTTTCTCCAGCGGTCGAATTTCCGCCTTAAACCGAGATATCTTAACCGGATTTTCCGGTTTCTCCACCAGCATGTTCCAGTTTGATGCATCTATAAACCGCCAAAATCTCGGCGGACCCGTTTACAACAGCCGTGGTGAAATAATCGGCATTGTTTCAAGCGGCAATTCAAGAGCCGAGGCTGACAGCGCCGGCTTTGCGCTCCCCATAAACGATGCCCGGGCAATTGCCGAGGAGCTTATCACAAGAGGCTATGTAAGCGGCAGAGCCGAGCTTGGCATTGACGCCGGTCCGCTCTCCCCCGTTGTCGCGCAGTATTACGGCATGCCCCTTGGCATTTATGTCGTTGCCGTTTACGAAGGCAGCGCTGCCGACCGCGCAAATCTTCTGCCCGGCGACCTTATCATTTCCATTGACGGCGCCGATGTTTCAACAGAAAGCGCCTTCCGGGCGCAGCTCAAAAACTTTCGCGGTGGCGACACTGCCAAATTGCAGATTTTTCGAAACGGCGAATATCAAGACCTTGATATAACCTTCGACGAGCACATCCCCAGCGAATTTTCCGGCGCAGACACAGCGCCGCAAGCCGCGCACTTTATCTGGCAGTCGGCTTCCGCCTTTGGCGAGGATTTTCGCGACTAACTCCCTTCACTTCCTCTCTTTTTTCTATACTCTCTATTCCCCAGCAGGCGAAAAGCCGCACAGATTTTTATCTGTCCGGCTTTTTGTCTTTTCTAAAATGCTTTTTAATTTTCTGTGCCTTACATGAAGCCCTCTACAAGAAGCTTTATGCCAATGCCTACCAAAACCAGACCGCCTAAAATTCCGGCTTTCTTTGCGGACAGACCGCGAACCCGGCTTCCGAGCACCGCGCCGCAAATGCAAAAAACAAAGGTGACCGCACCTATCAAAAGGCAGCTCGGCAAAAGCGCAATATCCATAAAAGCAAAGCTCACGCCAACGGCAAGCGCATCTATGCTTGTCGCAACGGCTGTTGCAAAAAGGCGCTTGTGCGTCAAGGTGCTAAGTCCCTCTTCTCCACTGCTGCGCGCCGAGTCGATAATCATCTTCACGCCGATAAAGGCGAGCAGACCAAAGCTTATATAGCTTCCAAATGCCTGCACGCCGCCACTTACAGCGCTTCCCAGCAAAAAGCCGAGCAGCGGCATCAAAAACTGGAAAAAGCCAAAATAAACGCCCATCCAAAGCGCATGGCGAAGGCGAAACGGACGAAGCGACAACCCGTTTGCAATGCTGATTGCGAGCGCGTCCATTGACAAACTCGCTCCGATAAGTAAAATAGATATCATAAAAAACTCCTAACAAAAAAATCTCAGTGTGCCGAAAGGTGATAAAATGAATTTTGAAAATTATATGCATGAGGCTCTTCTTCTAGCAAAAAAAGCGGCGGCGCAGGGCGAGGTTCCCGTCGGCTGTGTCATCGCGGACAAAAGCGGCAAAATTATCGGCAGCGGCTTTAACACGCGCGAGGCAGACCGCCTTGTCACCTCCCACGCGGAGGTGACCGCGCTGGAGGCTGCCTGCCACGCTCTTGGCGACTGGCGGCTTGACCAGTGCACCGCCTTTGTAACGCTCGAGCCATGTCCCATGTGCGCCGGAGCTTTTATAAACGCGCGGCTAAACACGCTCGTATACGGCGCGCGCGAGGAGCTTTTCGGCTCCTGCGCCAGTGTCATAAACCTTTTTGAAGAGCGCTATCCAAGCCGCACCGCAATCTTTGCCGGCGTGCTCGAAGCCGAGTGCGCCGAGGTTTTGCGCACATTTTTCAAAGCGCGGCGAATCGAGCAAAATTCCTGAAATTCCCTAAAACTCCATCCGCCAAACGCCTAAAATTCAGCGGCTGTGGTTTTTCTCGAGGGCTAATATTTTTTTGTCCGTCCAGCCAAGGGCAGTGCAAAAAGAAGCCGCCCGTTTGCAGCCGGGCTGTGCTTATCTCCGCGAAGCAGTCGCTTTTTGGTAGCTTAAACCGGGTGTGCATTAAAAGCACACCCGGTCACTTTTACCCTAAGCCTTAATCGCGCCGCTTGCATCAAAAAGCGGAAGATTGCCCAGAGTTATTATATCGTCACGGTCGCAGGCGTCGCCCTCTGCCAAAATCGCCATTTTCCCCACAACAACGCCCCCAGCTTTCGCAACAAGCGCTTCCATCGCCTTTAGAGATTCGCCTGTTGAAATTACGTCATCGAGGATAAGCACCTTTTTTCCGCGCATCATTTCGGCATCCGCCGTGTCTATCAAGAGCTGCTGCTCGCCCTCGGTGGTTATGGAGCTTACATTTACAGAGAAAACCCCCGTCATATAAGCCTTCGCCTTTTTGCGCGCAAGAAAATATTTTTCCGCGCCGCTTTGCCGCGCCATTTCATAGAGCAGTGGGATAGACTTTGCCTCCGGCGCAATAAGATAGTCGTATTCCGGCGCAAGCTTCAAAAGCTCTGCCGCGCAGTGAACTGTGAGCTCAACATCCCCAAAGATTACAAAAGCCCCGATATAAGTGTCCTCGCTGACACGGCAGAGCGGCAAGCTTCGTTTTAACCCGGCGATGTCTATCTCGTAAGTCATTTTGTGTTTCCTCCTAAAGCCTATAAAAGGCTTGTGTTTTTTATTTTTCGCCGGCGCACCCTTATGCGCTCAACATTCTCATTATACACGAACTACACAGAAAATCAAGCATATCTGTACGCTTTTATATACAATTTACAGGTTTTCAGCGGCAAGCTGTCTATCCCCGACGCTGTAAAATTCAGCGCGTTAAGGTTCCGTAACCTCAAGTCCCACCAAAAACCGGCGCACCATATAAAGCGCATGGTCCGCGGCAGCTTCTCTAATGCCCTCGCGTCCGCCGCGCTCGCCCAGGGAAAGCGCGCTCACATAGCTTTTCCCCTCGCACGCCATCGCGACAAAAACCGTGCCGACAGGATTTTTTCCATCGTCCCCAGGTCCTGCAAGACCTGTAACGCCAATGCCAAAATCGCTTTTCAAAACTCTGCGCACATTTTCAGAAAGCGCCACAGCAACAGCGGCGCTTATAACGCCGCAATCCTCAATAAGCTCCGGCAAAACGCCCAAAAGCACCGTTTTCGCTTCGTTTGTGTAAACATTCACGCCGCCTTTGTAAACTGCCGAGGCGCCGTCAATGTCTGTGATGCGCTTTGAAATAAGCCCACCTGTACAGCTCTCCGCAAGGGAAATGGTCAGCCCTCGCTCTCGCAGAAGCCCGACAACAATGGCTTCAAGAGATTTTCCATCCGCCGCGCAGGCAGCGTCGCCAAAGCCCTCTTGCCAATGCTCTGCCACAGGGCTTTGGCAACGCGCAGAAGCGCTCGCGCCACCTGTTAGACGCTCTGCTTCTGTCGGTAAAATTTCTGCGTTCATCCCTGCTGCGCCCTCCTCGCTTCGTTTTCAGCCTTGATTACATCTCCAGATACACGCGCTCAATCCCGGCAAAAGCTTCCTCAACAAGCGCTTCGACATCCAAAACCGCCTCGGCTGCCTCGACCTCCTGGGGCTTTGGCTTGGTCTTTGGGTGGCGCGGTGTAAACACCGTGCAACAGTCCTCAAACGGCAAAATGGACGTTTCAAAGGTTCCAATTTTTCGAGCTATCTCTATTATTTCGCGCTTGTCAAGCCCGATGAGCGGCTGGAGAACAGGCAAATCGCAAACCGCCTGCGTAACGCGCATCGCCTCCATCGTCTGGCTTGCGACCTGTCCCAAATTTTCGCCCGTCACAAGCGCCTTGCAGCCGTTGTAGTCCGCGATTTTCTGAGAAATTCGCATCATAAACCTGCGCATGATAAGCGTGAAAAGCTCCTCAGGGCATTTGTCGTGAATCTCCTCCTGAATGTGCGTGAACGGCACAATCTCAACCGTGAGCTTTCCGCAGTAAGCCGTTAGCGTTTTGGCAAGGTCGATAACCTTTTCCTTCGCCGCCTCGCTTGTGTAGGGAAATGAGAAAAAATGCACCGGGATAAGCTTTATCCCACGCTTTGCAATCATGTAGCTTGACACCGGGCTATCAATTCCGCCGGAGAGAAGCGTCACGGCGCTGCCGTTAGAGCCGACGGGAAGTCCCCCTGCGCCGGGCAGCGCCTTGGAATGGACATATGCCGAAAAATCACGAACCTCAACGCACACGGTAAGCTCCGGATTTTTGACATCAACAGCAGTTCCAAAAGCCTCCTGCAATTCGCCGCCGACAAACTGCGACAGCTCGATGCTGGTCATCGGAAAGCTTTTGTCGCTTCGCTTTGACTCAACCTTGAAGCTTCGCGCCGCACGCATGTCCTGCGCGAGATATTCTATAGCTTTCTGCGCAATTGCCTCCGGCGTTTTCTCGCAGGCCGCCGCGCGGCTCAGGCTGACAATGCCAAAAACCGTTTTCAGCTCCTCAAGCGCCGCGCCAAGGTCGCACGCCGCGCTCCTCGGCTCCACATAAACCGTGGACTGGGCTGCGTAAATTTTGAAATCGCCGTGCTTTGCGATGCGGCGCTTTGCGTTTGCGATAAGGCGGCTTTCAAAAAACTTTTTGTTCAGTCCCTTCAGGACAATTTCGCCCTGCTTCAAAAGGATTATATCATTCATTCTTCGTCCTCAATCATGTCATATGTTCTATACTGCACAGCCTCGGCAAGGTGCGTCGGCAAAATTTCCGCCTCCCCTGCGAGGTCTGCAATGGTTCGCGCAACGCGAAGAATTCTGTCATAGCTTCGCGCAGTTAGCCCCAGCGTGTCATAAGCCGCGCGCATAAGCGCCTCGCAGTCCGGAGAAAGGGCGCAAACCTCGCTCATCTGCGCCGGTTTCATTCGCGCGTTTGAAGCCGTGCCGGAATCCTTAAACCGCTCTTCCTGAACGCGGCGCGCGCGGTTTACGCGCTGCTTTATCGCGGCGCTTTCCTCGCCCTGCGCTCTGGCGTTTATTTCGTCAAACGCGAGAGCCGGAACCTCAACGATTATGTCGATTCGGTCAAGAATCGGACCGGAAATTTTAGAATAGTATTTCCGAATCTGCGTTGGCGTGCAGTGGCAGCGCGAGCTGCCATAATATCCGCAGCGACAGGGGTTCATGGCGCAAACCATCATAAAAGAGCTTGGGTATGTAACCGTTCCCGAGGCTCTTGAAATCGTTAAAACCCCATCCTCAAGCGGCTGGCGCAGCGATTCGATTACATCCCGGTGAAACTCGGGAAATTCGTCCAAAAACAGCACGCCGTTGTTAGAAAGGCTCATCTCTCCCGGCTGAAGCTGTGCGCCGCCGGAGAGCGCCGCGGCGCTGATGCTGTGGTGCGGACTTCTAAAAGGGCGCACCGAAACCAAGGGCTTCTCGCCAGAGGTAAGCCCTGCAACAGAGTGAATTTCAGTGGTTTGCAAAATCTCCGCCCGTGACATGTCCGGCAAAATTCCGGGAAGGCGCTTTGCCAGCATGCTTTTTCCCGCGCCCGGTGGACCTGTTAAAAGCACGTTGTGTCCGCCCGCGGCAGCCACCTCAAGCGCTCTTTTGACGTTTTCCTGCCCCTTGACCTCCGCAAAATCGGAGATGTTCGATTCCTGCGCGATAATTTCGCAGCCGGGCACGGGCACAATCTGCTCGCCGCCGGAGAGGTGCGCCAAAAGCTGGCGCACATTTTTAACGGGATAAACCGCAATACCCTGCGCAAACGCCGCCTCTGCGGCGTTTCCCTCCGGCACAAAAAGCTTTTTTATTCCGCACCGCTCCGCGCAAAGCGCCATGGGAAGCGCACCGCGAACCTCGCGCAAATCGCCCAAAAGCGAAATTTCTCCGAAAAATCCGCAATCCTCAGAAATGGGCTTCACCTCGCCCGTTGCCGCCAAAATGCCGACGAGAATCGGAAGGTCATAAACCGTTCCAGCCTTTTTCTTGTCCGCAGGCGCGAGATTCACCGTGAGCCGGCTCACAGGAAAGCTAAGCCCCGAATTTTTGATGGCAGCGCGCACACGGTCGCGCGCCTCCTTAACCGCAGCATCCGGAAGTCCAACAATGTCAAAGGACGGAAGCCCGTTTGTCATATAACACTCCGCCGTGACGGAAAAGCCGCCAATGCCCTCTATTCCAAAAGATTTTATGCTCGAAACCATCTCAAGCCCTGCATTTCTATCATGGGGCAAGGATAGCCCTCGCCCGAATTTTTTGTTCTACTGCTTCTCCGCAGTTATCTCGATGTTAAGCTCGCGAAGCTGCGCGTCTGAAACCTCGCCCGGCGCGCCCATCATGATATCCTGCGCATTTTTGTTCATCGGGAAGGGGATAATCTCGCGGATGGAATCCTCGCCGGCAAGCAGCATCACCATGCGATCAACCCCCGGCGCAATGCCTGCGTGCGGCGGCGCGCCATAGGTGAAGGCATTGTACATCGCTGGAAATTTCGCCTTTACATCATCTTCGCCAAGGCGCACAAGCTCAAAGGCTTTTATCATTATCTCCGGGTCGTGGTTTCTAACAGCGCCGGAGGAAAGCTCAACCCCGTTGCACACAAGGTCATATTGATATGCCGTAATCTCAAGTGGGTTCGCCTCGCCGGATTTGACCTTTTCCAAAATTTCAAGTCCGCCGTTGGGCATTGAAAACGGATTGTGGCAAAACTCCAGCTCACCGGATTCCTCGCCAATTTCGTACATCGGAAAATCAACAATCCAGCAAAATTCGTAGCGCTCCCTGTCCATATGCCCCTCGCAAGCCGCACCGAGCATCCTGCGCAGCACACCGCCGACCTTTATAGCGCTCGCTCCGGCAGCAATGCCCACCAGTGTGTTGGGACGAAGCCCCAGTTTTTCCGTCAGCGCAGCCTTGTGCGGCGCGAGGAATTTGGCAATTCCGCCTGCAAACTCGCCGTTTTCGTCTGTTTTGAACCAATATGCCTTTGCCCCCGCCTGAACCTCAACATCAAGCATGAGCTTGTCAACAGCCTTCCTCGCAAGCGCGCAATCCGACACCGCGATGGCTTTAACAGACGCGTTTTCGTTAAAGGGAGCAAAATCCGTGCCCTTGCAAAATTCGCCAATTTCTTGAAGCACAAGGTCAATGCGAAGATCGGGCTTGTCCGTTCCGTAAGTTTCAAGAGCATCCTTAAATGAAATTCTTCTAAACGGCGCCGCAGACGCGATATCATATTTTCCAAACCTCGCAAAAACAGGGGGCAAAACTTCCTCAATCACAGAGAAAACATCCTCCTGCGACGCAAACGCCATCTCCATGTCAAGCTGATAAAATTCGCCGGGCGAGCGGTCGCCGCGCGCGTCCTCATCTCTGAAGCAGGGCGCGATTTGGAAATAACGGTCAAAGCCGCTGGTCATCAGAAGCTGCTTAAACTGCTGGGGCGCTTGGGGCAGGGCATAAAATTTCCCAGGGTGCTTTCGCGCGGGGACGAGATAGTCCCTCGCGCCCTCCGGCGAGGAGGCTGTAAGAATCGGCGTTGTAATTTCTAAAAAACCCTGCTCGCACATAGCGGCGCGAAGCGCCGAAACCACGTTGCAGCGCAAAATTATATTGTCCCGAACCTCAGGATTTCTAAGGTCGAGATAACGATATTTAAGCCGCAGCGTTTCGTCCGCCGCGCGGCTTCGGTTTATCTCAAACGGAAGCTCGTTGTGGCGGCAGCGACCCAAAACCTCAATTTTAGAGGGCACAAGCTCAACTTCGCCTGTGGGAAGCTTGTGATTTTTGCTGCTGCGCTCGCGCACTGTGCCGGTGACGGCAAGGGTGGATTCTTTGTTAAGCGGCGCGATAATCGCCATCATTTCCTCAGACTCTACGACAATCTGCGTCGTGCCATAAAAATCGCGCAGGACTACAAAGGCTAAGCCGGCAGAAACCTCGCGGACATTTTCCATAAAGCCGCATATGCGAACCTCGCTGCCACAGTCGTCAAGGCGAAGCTCGCCGCAGCTATGCGTTCTTGATTGTTTCATTATATTTACGCTCCTTAATTAAATCTTGTTTTTCGTTTTTTCTATACTCGCAGCCCCTTCGGCAGAGGCATTATACATCTTTATTATCAGCCCTGTCGATAATAACAGCGCCACAATTTCGCGCCGTCACATTTTCAAAAACCGCCTTTGCCGCAGCCTCGGGAAAAAGCAGCTCCTGCTCGCCGGTTTCCATGTTTTTAAGGGTAAGCTTCCCTGCTGCAAGCTCGTCCTCGCCGATTAGGGCAACAAAGGGAAACCCGACCTTGTTCGCATAGCTCATCTTCGCCTTAAATTTTTTGTCCTCCGCATAAATCTGCGTGCGAACGCCGCCATCGCGAAGCACCGTTGCCGCCGCAACGGCAAAGGCGCTATCCTGCGTCATCGGGATGACCAAAACATCTGCCGGGGCAGTCACCAGAGCGTCCGAAAGAAGCTTCTGCTCGCTCAAAACATAAAAAAGTCTTGTCAGTCCAATCGAAATGCCAACGCCGGGCAGCGTCTTGTCTGTGTAATATCCTGCCAAATTGTCATATCTTCCGCCGGAGCAGACGGAGCCAATTTCCGGATAATCGCTCATCACCGTCTCATAAACCGTTCCGGTGTAATAGTCAAGCCCACGCGCAATGGTGAGGTCAATCTTGAAATTTTCCTCCGGCACGCCAAAGGCCGGGAGAAGACTTGAAACCGCCTTCAGCTCCTCATACCCCTCGTCAAAACGCTCGCACTCTCCCAAATATTTCCCAAGCGCTGCCAAAACCTCGGCGTTGCTCCCCGAAATGGCAATAAACGCCAAGATTTTCTCTGCCTGTTCCTGCGTCACGGAAAGCTCGTCCGTCAAAAGCGCCTTAACCTTTTCGCTGCCAATCTTGTCGAGCTTGTCCACACGCTGCATAACCTCGCCGCTTTTTTCAGAAAGCCCGAGCATTTCATAAAAGCCGTTTAATATCTTGCGGTTATTAACGCGGATAACAAAGCGCCGAAGCCCCAGCTTTGAAAATGTGCGGTAGATTATGGACGGAATCTCCGCCTCGTTCATCACATCAAGCGCGCCGTCGCCGATTATGTCGATGTCCGCCTGATAAAATTCGCGAAAACGTCCGCGCTGTGCGCGCTCTCCCCGGTAAACCTTGCCAATTTGATAGCGGCGAAACGGAAACGACAGCGCTCCATAATTTATCGCCGCATATTTCGCAAGCGGCACAGTCAAATCAAAGCGCAGCGCAAGGTCGCTGTCGCCTTTTGTAAATCTATAAATCTGTTTTTCCGTCTCTCCGCCGCCCTTGGCAAGTAAAATTTCGGCAGCTTCAATAATCGGCGTGTCCAGCGCGGCAAAGCCGTAAAGCGCATAAGTTTCGCGAAGGGTCTGCATAAACCGCTCCATCTTCGCCTGGTCCTGCGGTAAAAGTTCCATAAACCCTGACAGGGTGCGCGGCTTTATTCTATCCATCCTAATATATCTTCCTTTCGGTTTTTTTCTTATAATTTATTTGCGGCTTGGGATAAAAAGATGCTCTCGTCCCATAAACATGGGACGAGAGCATCAAAAGCACAAGCTGTGCAAGAAGCCCCCCAAAGGGGGCGGCTGCTGCGCGCTGTGCAAATAAAAGCTTTGTTCTCGTGGTGCCACCCAATTTCAGCGTTTTTTTCAAAACGCCCTTTTTTGCCTGCAATACGGCAGGCAAAGCGCCCACTCGCGAAATGTCTTCACGCGCCATTCTCCTCCCGAGAGCTTTCAGCCGCAGGCTCTCTTCTCTGTGGGGCATCCTTTGCGCGCTACTCCTTTTCGGTCACCGTGGTTTTGCTTAGCCCTTGTCCTGTCGAGGGAAAAAGCCAAGCACTGCCCCTTTTAGGGGCTGCAAAATTTACGATGGGTTTATAATCTCGCGCCAGCCAAGGTCGCCGCGTCCAAGTCCTTGAATCATAATCTCGGCAGTGGCAACATTTGTCGCGAATGGGATGCAATAGCGGTCGCACAGGCGAGAGATTTCGTTGACCCTGGACTGCCCAAGCTCATCATCGGGGTCGCAGAAAAACAGGACGAGGTCAATCTCGTTATATGCAATGCGCGCGCCGATTTGCTGGCTTCCGCCCTGGTTTGCCGAAAGGCACAGCGCAACCGGAAGCCCCGTGGCTTCTGCCACAAGATTTCCTGTCGTCTTAGTCGCGCATATTGAGTGTCCCGCGAGGATTCCGCAATACGCAACACAAAATTGTACCATAAGTTCCTTTTTGCTGTCGTTTGACATAAGAGCTATATTCAAGAGCATCACTACCTTTCGCATTCAGCTTCGTTCAAGCTTTTTATAAGCCGCTTTAATAAAATGGCAATTTTTTGACTATCGTGATTATATTACACTAATCCGCTCCGCTTGGCAAGCATTTTTTTAGAAGATTTCACAAAAATATTGCATTTGGCGAAGGCGCACTCTCCACATCCTCATACTTTTACACAAGCGGCAGAGCACTAAGAAAAAATTATATCAAACAGCCCGGTGATTTTCAAGAAAAACTTTTTCCTGCCCGTGCCTTTTTCCGCTCATCGCAAAAGCCGACCTTCGCCCTCGAGCGAGCTTGTGCTGTCCTTAAAGGCAAAGTAATAATCCAAAACACTTCGACCAATCTCGGCAACAAGGCTTCCGGCGCTGCCCTTTTCAACCACAACCGCAACGGCAATTTCGGGATTTTCATATGGTGCAAAGCATATGAAAACGGCGTTGTTCGCGCTCGCTTCGCCAACCTGCGCTGTGCCGGTTTTTGCGGCAACGCTGTAGCTGGAGCCGTAAAACGCGTGATAAACCGCGCCTGTCGTGTCGTTGTTTGCAACACCATACATGCCAAAACGCATCTCTTCAAAATATTCCGGGTCTGTTTCCACAGTGGACAAAACCTCCGGCTCGCGCTCCATCACCGTTTCGGTAAAGTCAAAGCTTCTGACCGACCTTAAAATTGAAGCGCTGTATCTCGTTCCGCCGTTTGCAAGAACCGCGCAATATTCCGCAATTTGAAGCGGTGTGAAAAGGCTGTCCGACTGCCCGATGGCTGCCTGAAGCGTGTCGCCGAGATACCAGGGAACGCCGTGAATTTCCTCATGCGTCACCCGGTTTGACATGTTGCCGCGGTGCTCGCCAAGCTCCAAGCCCGTTGCCGCGCCGAGACCAAAATCGGTCGCATATTCATAAAGCTGGTCAATATTCATAAGGTCGCCAATTTCATAGAAAAAGATGTTGCAGGAAATGGTAACCGCCTGGGCTGCGTTAAGGTCGCCGTGGCGTCCTGCTCCGTAAATCCAGCATCTTGGGGCATAGCCACCCTCCTCGGGCGTTTGATATTTTGTGAAAATCGCGTCACAGGTAAAGGTTGAAGTCGTGGTTATTTTCCCCATGTCCAGCGCGGCAATTGCCGTCACCGGCTTGAATGTGGAACCGGGGGCATATGTTCCCATGGTCGCCTTGTTAAAAAGTGGGTTATTTTCAGCCGTTGAAATTTCGGCATAGTTTTCAAGAAAGTTTGACAAATCATAGCTCGGCCAGCTCGCAATCGCAAGCGGCTCGCCCGTTCTGACATCCACCGCAACAACAGCGCCGCCTGTTATAAACTGCTCTTTGTCCTCCTCAAGTCCACCATATTGCTCTATATCCTCGTTGATTTTAAGCCTTGCTTCATTTTCTTTTGTTATAAATGAGTTCAGCGCATTTTCCGCCGCCTCCTGAAGCCCGATGTCTACAGTCAGATAAACATTGTTCCCCGGCACAGGCTCCTCAACATAAACCGTGCTCGTTACAACGCCTGTTGCCGTGCTTGTGGTTCGTGAGCGACCGTTCACGCCGTGAAGATATTCCTGAAAGGCATATTCCGCGCCGGATTTTCCGACAAGCGCGTCAAACGCATACTGCCCGGTTTTTGAATATTCCTTATACTCCTCGCCGGTCATCATGCCAATATATCCCAAAACATGCGCGGCATATTCGGTGTTATATTCTCTCACATAGCTCGCCTTGACAACAATTCCCCGAAGCGCGCTTTCCATAAGCGTTGTTATAAGCTCCATAGAAACATCCTCGGCAAAAATATAGTCTGAGGTCTGCGTGATAAATCTGACATTAACCTCATATCTGATGCCTGCGATAATGCGCGTTTCCTCGCTTGTGTAGCTGTTGTCAATTTCATATCGCTCTCGCATTCTTGCCATAACCTCAATGGCGCTTGCGTCCTGCGGCAGATTGTTTCTGTCCATCCATGCAAAAAGGCGCGTGCGCTGAACGTCCGTCATCTCCGTAAACTCAAAGGGCGACTGCATGGTTATCGGAAGCTCGTCCGTATAGCTGTCGCCATAGGCGTGAACTGTTGTGGCAAGCTCCAAAACGGAGCTGTTCGCCTTTTCATGGTCCACATTTCCGTCGGTGTAAAACATTTCGTTCGGCTCTATATAAAGGTTGTTGCAAACTCTGTTTGTGACAAGCACGCGACCATAGCGGTCCATAAGGCTTCCGCGCGCGGCAAGCACCGTTTCGTGGCTTACAATGTTGTTTTTGCTCTGCTCATAATAAGCATCGCCCTCGATAACTTGAAGCTTATATAGCGTTGTGATATACACCGCCGTGAGCGCGATTGTAATCATAAAAAAAACCGCAAGCCGCGCACCGTTAGTTGTTTTGTTCATGGCTTCTCCTTTCTGAGAAAAATGCCTATTTTCCGCCAAGCGCTTTGCACACCAAAAATGCCGGAGGCGCAAATGGCAGCGAATAAAGCGTCTGAAGTCCCACAACCGGCAAAAGCGCCGAAATTCGCGCCACACCGGACAGCCAGAGCGGAAGCGCCTGACACACCGCCGCTGCTAAAAACGCGGCGGCACAAAGAACAATGCAGGGAACAAGCTTTCTGTTTATGCAAAGCTCTGACAAAAAGCCCGATAAAAAGCCCACAACGGGCATAAGCACCGTGAAGGTGATTGCGCTACTCGAGAGCGCATCGTCAAGCAAAACGCCTGTGACAATGCCGAGCATTCCGCCCCACACGCCGCCCTCAAACATGCCAATTGCAACGACAAGCGCCGGAACAATCATCGCCTTTGCGCCAAAAACGGAAATTCGCGACATAACCAGCGTTTGAAAGCCGACCGTGATAATTATAACAGCGAGATAAACAATCGCCTTGCGTATTTTTTTAAGATTTACAATATCAAAAAACATTTTATTCCGCCTTCTTTGCCGGGAGCGGCTCCCGTTTTCGACCCAGCGCCAAAAACGGGGCTTTTTTTATTCTACAATTTCAAAGCTTTTCACAACATAAACCTGCGAGAGCGAGCCAAGGTCGCAAGCGGGCTCCACAATTCCGTAAACCGTTTGTCCGCCTGCTTCGCTCATGACGGCGGAAATGGTTCCGATTAAAAGCCCGGAGGGAAAGCGACCGCCCTTGCCAGAGGTCAAAACCTCATCGCCCTCAAAAATGCTCGCGCCGGAGGCGAGATAGGTTATCCTCGTCTGCCCTGCCTGCATGGCAGAAAACTCGCCAGACAAAACCCCGGCGTACCGATTGTCCCCGACAAGCGCACCGATATCGGTTTGAACATCAACAATCGTGCGAACCGTTGCCCAGGTGTCGCCAAGCTCTATAACCTGCCCGGCAAGCGCGCCATATTCGGTGATAACACTGTCGCCAAGCTTGATGCCGCTGTTTGCTCCCTTGCTCAGCGTAAATGCCGAGGCATAGTTTGAAGCGTCCCAGGAAACAATCCGAGCCGGCTCAAGGTCGCTCAAATCCGCGCGGCGCTGGACAAAGCCCAAAAGCTCGCGAAGCGCATCGTTTTCCTCAAGCGCGACGGAATATTCGCGCACCTCCTCCTGCAAATCCGCAAGCTGCATGCGAAGGGCGTTGTTTTGTTCCACCAGCATGTCATATTCGTATAAATAGCTGTAAACCCCCTCGAGCCAGTCCACAACCGAGGCGGTTGCCCTTTGCAGCGGCTGGGAAAGTCCACCGGCAACATTTGACAGCGCGCCCGAGCGCCCTGCCGCAAGCTGCGAGCTGACAAGCGAGATGATGACAACCGCCGCAACCGCTGCCACCAGCTTTATTCCATGTTTTTTCAAATACTGTCTAGCTTTCAAATCAAATTCACGCCCAGTTTCTTTAGCATTAGGTAAAGCCTGCTTATCGGAAGTCCCATAACATTGAAAAAATCGCCATCAATCCGGCTCACAAAAAGTCCGCCGATGCCCTGCGCGCCATATGCGCCAGCCTTGTCCATCGGCTCGCCTGTTTCAACATATGCGGCTATCTCCTCGCCGCTCATCGGCAAAAAGGTCACGCCCGTTGATTCAACCTGCGTCATCGCCTTGCCGGCGCAGCAGATGGTCACGCCTGTGAAAACTGTGTGCGTTTTCCCGGAGAGCAGGCTCAGCATTCGGCGGGCATCCGCCTTGTCCTTCGGCTTTCCGAGCACCGCGCCGTCAAAGGCAACAACTGTGTCCGCACCAATTACGAGAGCATCGCCGCTTTGCGCCGCAACTTCTGCCGCCTTGTCGTGGGAGAGCTTTTTCACAAGCTCCTCGGGGCAAAGCTCGGGGTCCATAAACTCCTCGCCAACGGCAGGGATAATCTCAAAATCTTTTACGTTTAACATCTCCAAAAGCTCTCGCCGCCTTGGCGAGCCGGATGCAAGAATGATTCTCATAAGGCTCCCTCCGGCGTTTTTTTATTCAACGCCTCTGTAATAAAGTCCGCGCGTCAAGCCGTTTGGCTTATACTGCGACTGCCCCAGATAGCTTTTCGTAATTTCGACACACTCTCGCGCCGATTCTGTCGTGAAAAGAAGCCGGGCTCCCCACACGCCGGAGGCGGAAACATCCTGCATTTTGTCCGCGATAAAAAGCTTGTGAGAGTTTAATATCACATTTCTGCATCCAAATTCCCTCACAACCGGAAAAACCGAGCCCATTCTGTCAGAAAGATTTATCTGCGTGCAGCCGGTGCACGCACCGGCGCTTCTTTTGATTATGCACTGGTCCGTCACCATAAGCGGAAGCCTGCCATAGGCGATTATTTCCGTGTCCATACATTTTATAAGGTCGCGCACCTGCGCCATCCTAAGCTCAAAAGATGCCGTAACGCTCAGCAGTCCAGCATTTTTAAGGGTTTGAAGCGCAAAGCTGTTCGTCGCATTCAGTCCAAAATCGCCCCGGACCTCAAACCCTGCAATTTTAGCCGGTGCAATATGCCCAAGATTTCCGACCAGCGCCTCGGAAACGCCCACGCGCCGCACACTTTTCAAAAGCTCGGAAATCTCCGCAGTCTCCGTGTCGGTGATTACGCGCGGCAACACGGCAATTATATTTTTGCCACTTTCCGAAAAAGGCAAAACACACGCCGGCTCCGCCGCCAAAATTTGGAGCGGCACATATATGTTTTTAACCTCAAGCTCCGCAAGAGCGAGGCTTAGCTGCTCTGCCGAGGACACCTGAAGGTTAAGCACCGTTTGAAGCCGCAGCTCCGCCTTGGGAGCTTGGGGAAATGTGCCATACCGACGACGCGGCAGCGCCTCGCGTTTTTCCGTGAGCGCCGAAAGCGCCTCGCGCCTGAGCGAATTTATCGCAGAGCTTTTAAGGTTTAAGCCCTCCTCCACCTTGGAAATTACGCTCTTGCAGTGATATGGCGTTCCGCCGGTTTTGTAAAGCTGGTCGGAAAGCGATTTTTCTGTGAGCGAATGGCTCTCCGCCGTCTGGGGCTTTTCTCCGAGAAGGCTGACCTTGTTTCCGTCCGCGTCCTCTGCCAACAGGCGAAAGCCCTCGTTTTTGCGAACCATTGCATAAAAGTTCACCGGAACCCGGCGAAGCTCCCCAGAAGCATAAGAGCGGCGCACCTCGGTAAAAAGCCTGTCGGTTTCCTTGTCGTGCTCGCCGCGCGTGCCGAACATGTCCTCGCGCTCGCCTGTGAAATATCCGTCTGTAAACCCGTCTCTGGAAAAGGCAAGGTTTAGGTTTTCCATGTCGCGCTCGGCAACCTCCGCGCCTTCGCTTATTGCTTTTGAATAGGTCTGTGATGTGATGGCAGTATATTCCGGGCGCTTCATGCGCCCTTCAATTTTCAGGCAGCTAACGCCTGCTTTTTCAAGCTCCTCAAGATGGCTTATAAGGCAGTTGTCCTTCAGGCTAAGCGGATATTCATCCGCGCGGCGCCCCATGCCATAAGCCAAGCGACAGGGCTGCGCGCAGGTTCCGCGGTTTCCGCTTCGCCTGCCGATGAGCGCGGACATGTAGCACTGTCCGCTGTGGCAAAAGCACAGCGCGCCATGCACAAAAACCTCCGTTTCAATCGGCGCCTTGGCGGTGATATGTCGAATTTGCTCAAGACTAAGCTCGCGAGCCAAAACAACGCGGCTCATACCAAGCTCCGCAGCGGCATTTGCCCCGGCAAGGTTGTGAACCGACATCTGCGTGCTCCCGTGCTGCGGAAGGTCGGGGCAAACCGCCTTCAAAATGCGCGAAACACCAAGGTCCTGCACGATAACGGCGTCTGCCCCGTTTTCCGAAACAAAACGACCAAGCGCCGCAACCTCCTGCAACTCGCGGTCAAGCGCGAGCGTGTTCATGGCAACATAAACCTTGCAGCCGCGGACGCGGCAATAGCTTGCGGCTTCGCAAAATTCCTGACGTGTGAAATTTTTGGCTCCCCTTCGGGCGTTAAAGTCCTCAAGACCCAAGTAAATGGCGTCCGCTCCGCTTTGAACGGCAGCAACAACAGCCTCGGGACTGCCAGCCGGTGATAATAGTTCTAGCATATAAAAATACCTCTGTGGGCGCAATTATCCATTTTAATTTAAGAATAATAAATTATATCACATCTAATGCTCTTGATTCAAGCTCTAAATCTATGGTATACTTGTTTGATTAAATCAACAGCTCGTAAAGCCGCTGAAAAAGCAAAAGATAAGGGCACATTTGAGACCATGAACAATAAAGAAACATACATCCCAGCCGCCATAAACCCGGCGGACATAGACAAAATAATCGCCTGCGCGGACGGAGTGTGCGCGCTTTTATATCTGCATGTCCTGCGCTGCGGCGCTTTTTCGCTCTCCTGCGCCTCGCGAGATTTGAAATGCAGCGAGAGCCAAATTGCCCTTGCTGCGGACACGCTGCGCCGTCTGGGGCTTTTGCAGGAGGGTTCGCTCCCCTCGGCGGACGAGCTTCCCGAATATGGCGCGGAGGAAATAACCGCAAAATCCAAGACCGACGGAAACTTTGAATTTCTCGTTTTTGAAGCCGAGCGCGCGCTTGGAAAAATGCTCAGCACCAACGACTTAAAAATTCTCCTCGGCATCTACGACCATCTGGGGCTGCCTGCGGAGGTTATAGTCCTTCTCATAAACCACTGCGTGGAAACCCACCGCCAAATGCACGGCGAGGGTCGCCTTCCCACCATGCGCGGCATAGAAAAGGAAGCCTGGCACTGGATTCGCACAGAGGTTTTAACCCTCGACATGGCAGAGGCGCACATCATGCGCCAGGCGCAAAAAAGCGATGAAACAGAGCAGGCGAAAGCCGCGCTTCAAATTCGCGGTCGCGCACTTACCGTTTCCGAAAAAAAATACATCGAAGCCTGGCTGGACCTTGGCTTTTCGCCCGATGCGCTCGCCGTCGCTTATGACCGAACCGTCACCTCAACAGGCAAGCTTGTCTGGAAATACATGGACAAAATCATCTCCTCATGGCAGGAGAAAAATTTGCACACAGTGCAGGAAATTGAGCTTGGCGACACAAAACCGCAAAGGTCCGCCGCCGCACCGCGAGAAGGCTCTGATGACGACGCACAAAACATGCGCAAAATGTATGAGCGCATGCAAAAGGACAGATAACCCCAAAAGAAAGGGGCGCAGCCCACATGACAATTGACGGAAAGCTCCTCGCTCGCGCGAGGGCTGCTCTCGCGGCGAAAAAAGCCGAAAACGCCGCCGAGCACGAGCGGCGGCAAAAAACCGCTTACACTCGCGCCCCCTCGATTTCTGCGGTGGAGCGCTCGCTTCGCGCGCTGATTTCCGATGTTGTCGGCGTTGCCCTGAAAACCCGGGAAGACCCCGAAAAAACCCTCGCACGCATCGAAAAGGAAAGTCTTGAGCTTCTCGCGCAACGTGCGGAGCTTTTGGTTGCAAACGGTTTTCCGGCAGATTATCTGGACGAAAATTATGTCTGCAAAACCTGCTCCGACAACGGATATGACGACAAGGGGCGCATGTGCCCCTGCCTTCTCGCCCTTTACGAGGCAGAGCGCGCGAAGGAGCTTTCCGTCCTCGAAAAGCTTGGCGCGGACAGCTTTTTGGACTTTCGCCTTGATTTTTATGACAACACGCAGCCAGACGCAACAATCGGCTTAACCGCACGGCAGTGCATGGAAACGGTTCTCGCCTCCTGCCGGGATTTTGCCGAAAATTTCGACAAAGCTTCGCCAAGCCTTCTCTTTCGCGGCGGCACAGGGCTTGGAAAAACGCTCTTGTCCGCCTGCGTTGCAAGAGTGGTCAGCAAAAAGGGGCACTCCGTGGTTTATGAGACAGCAACCGCCGCCTTTGAAGCCTTTGAGGCTCGAAAATTCTCTCGCGACGCTGCCGTTTTGGATGCGGCAGAGCAGGCGGTTCAAAAGATTTTGCACTGCGAGCTTTTGATTTTAGACGACCTCGGAACCGAGATGACGACAAACTTCACACAAAGCGCGCTTTACACCATAATAAATACCCGTCTTTCCGAAAACCGAAAAACCATAATCTCCACAAACCTCTCCAAAAGTGAGCTTGACGGACGCTATACACCGCAAATTGCCTCGCGGCTCTCCGGCGAATATGACACACTAATTTTTCTAGGTCGCGACATTCGCGCGATAAAAAAAGAACAGCGCTACAGCTAAAGCCTGTGGAAAAGAGGAAAAATATGCCACACAACTTTTTCGCCTTCATAAACCGAATGCGCTATATAGAGCGCTGGAGCCTGATGCGAAGCTCTGTTCGAGAGAACATCCAGGAGCACAGCCATATGGTCGCCGTAATCGCCCACGCGCTGGGACTTATAAGCCGCGACATTTTCGGGCGAGAGTGCGACCCGAACGAGCTTGCCGCAATCGCGCTATACCACGACGCCTCCGAAATTTTAACCGGAGACCTTCCAACGCCCATTAAATATCACAGCCGCTCCATCAAAGCGGCTTACGCCGAAGTGGAGAGCTTAGCTTGCAAAAAGCTTCTAAACACCCTCCCGGTGGAGCTGCGCAGCTCCATTTCCGACCTTTTAAGCGCCGAAGTGGATAAAGAACGCTATGAACTTGTGAAGGCTGCCGACAAAATTTCCGCATATATTAAATGTATTGAGGAACGAAAAGCCGGAAACAACGAGTTTCTCTCTGCGGAAGCCGCAACGCTCAAAATTCTGAAAGCCTCGCCGCGCGAGGAGGTTTCCTATTTCCTCGAAAACTTCCTCCCGGCGTTTGAGCTTGACCTTGACGCTCTCGGCACTATAGCCGATGAAGCTCTCTAAAACAAATAAAACAATAACAATAAGGAGTTTTTTTATATGAAAGCAATCGTCACCGTTCTCGGAAAAGACAAGGTTGGCATAAATGCCTTTGTCTGCAACATTTTGGCATCGCGCAATGTGAACATTCTGGATATCAGCCAAACGCTCATGCAGGACATGTTCACGATGATTATGGTCGTGGATGTTAGCGCTGCCACAGAAAGCTTCGCAAACCTTTCCGAAACCCTCAAAACCGAAGGTCTTGCCCAACAGCTTGAAATTCGCATCGCGCGCGAAGAAATTTTCGACGCAATGCACCGCGTTTAAGAGGGAGAAAATCATGACAAGCAAAAATGACATTCTGCAAACCATCGAGATGATTAGTCATCAGCACCTTGATGTTCGCACCATAACAATGGGCATCTCCCTGCGCGACTGCGCGGACGCGTCTATTGAAAAAAGCTGCGACAAGGTTTATGACAAAATCTGCCGCTATGCCGGAAATCTCGTAAAAACCGGTCAGGACATTGAGACCGAATTTGGCATTCCAATCGTCAACAAGCGCGTTGCCGTGACGCCAATTTCCATAATCGCCGAAGCCTGCGGCGAGGCCAGCCTTGTCCCCTATGCCCTCGCGCTTGACCGCGCGGCAAAGGAGGTCGGAATCGACTTTCTCGGCGGCTTTTCCGCCCTTGTGCAAAAAGGCTTTACAAGCGGCGATCTGCGCCTTATAGAATCCATCCCCGAAGCGATGGCAGAAACAAAGCTCGTCTGCTCCAGCGTAAATGTCGGCACAACTCGCGCCGGAATAAATATGGACGCAGTCTCCAAAATGGGCAAAATAATCCGCGACACGGCGCACGCAACAAAGGACTCCGGCGGTCTTGGCTGTGCAAAGCTCGTTGTGTTCTGCAACGCCGTTGAGGACAATCCCTTTATGGCGGGCGCCTTCCACGGCATCGGCGAGCCGGAGTGCGAGATAAATGTCGGCGTTTCCGGTCCCGGCGTGATTCACCACGCGATAAAAGGTCTGAAGGGCGAAAGCTTTGATGTAATCGCCGAAACGATTAAGCGCACCGCCTTTCGCATCACGCGCGTCGGGCAGCTTGTCGCGCAGGAGGCTTCCGCGCGGCTTGGCGTTCCGTTTGGAATTGTTGACCTCTCCCTCGCGCCAACTCCGGCAATCGGCGACAGCGTTGCCGACATTTTGGAGGAGATGGGGCTTGAGAGCGTTGGCGCACCGGGCACAACCGCAGCTCTCGCGCTGCTAAACGACGCTGTCAAAAAAGGCGGCGTCATGGCGTCGAGCCATGTTGGCGGTCTTTCCGGCGCGTTCATTCCCGTGTCTGAGGATGCCGGCATGATTCGCGCGGCAAAAGAGGGCAAGCTCACAATAGAAAAGCTTGAGGCGATGACCTGCGTCTGCTCTGTAGGTCTTGATATGATTGCCGTTTCCGGCGATATCCCGGCTGAAACAATCTCTGCCATAATCGCAGACGAAGCCGCAATCGGCATGGTAAACGGCAAAACCACCGCCGTTCGCATAATCCCTGCCCTCGGCAAAGTTGTCGGCGACATTGTGGACTTCGGCGGACTTTTGGGAAGCGCACCCGTCATGCCCGTAAACCGCTGCTCGCCCGCTGCCTTTATCGCGCGCGGCGGCAGAATTCCGGCCCCACTCCACTCGCTGCGAAACTAAGCTTTAAGGAAAACAAAAATGGAACAACACAAAATTGACAGAATAAACGCCCTTGCCCGTCTCGCGAAGGAGCGCAGCCTAACCGCCGAAGAAGCGGCAGCGCGCGACACACTCCGCAAGGAATACATCGCCGAGTGGCGGCGCAGCACCGAGGCAGTTCTCGCAAACACCTATATTTTAGATGAAAACGGCAATGAAGTTCCGCTTAAAAAGAAGGATTCTTAAAATCGCGTAATTTTTTAAGGAAAGCGAGGGGATTTCATGGCAAAAAGGCTTATGCCCTGCAACAACTGCCGCGGCGAAATGGCGCTTCCGTCCCTCGCCCTGCGCTGGAGCTATCTCTGCCCCTACTGCTCGGTCAAAAATCATCTATATGCGGACAACAGACCGCAAAAGAAATATAAATCTCGCTGGACCGGCGGCAGTGCCGCCGGTGTCCAAATTTTGCGCATCGGTAGTCTCGGCGGTATTTTCAGTGGACTTTTGACGCTTCCCCCTTGGGCACAAATTTTTATCGTCAGCTTTCTCGTCCTGTTTTACTTTGCTACCTTAAATCTGTTCATCGCATACAAATTCCCTGAAAAACCATCTGACGATGAGTGAGAAAAAAATTAAAGCACGAAGCGGATTGCTTCGTGCTTTTGCTTTATTCTTTTCAATACTCAAGCCGCACAAGGCTGCGCCTGAAAAATCTGTAATACAAAATGCACACGGTAATTTCAAAAATCGTGCAAAGCGGTGTTACAAAGCCGATGTGCCAAAGCGTAACGCCCGGCATAAGACTTGCCAAAAACGCCAGCGGCGCGCGCACCAAAAACGCAAAAGCAACACTCTGCGCCATGACAAAAACCGTTCTCCCATAGCCGTTAAAATATCCGAGCATACCAAACAAAATGCAGGTCAAAATGCAGTCCAGGCTAAAGCCGCGAAGATAAAGCGCCGAAGCGGAAATAACATCCGCATCCGTTGAAAACAGAGCGCTCATCTCCTCGCCGAAAAGGTTTGCCGCGGTGAAAATCAAAACACCCACGCAAAGACCGCCGCCAATGCCATATTGCATCGCCTGCCGCGCACGCGCGTGCTCGCCAGCGCCCATGTTTTGCGCGGTAAACGCCGAAATTGCCTGCGCAAACGCCGATGGAACAAGCATAATAAAGCCGATAAGCTTCGTCCCCACGCCATAGCCGGAGGACATAACAAGCCCCATCCCGTTCACAATCGCCGCAATCGCAAGAAAGCTTATCTGCGCAAGAAAATCCGCCAGCGCAAGCGGCGTTCCTATGCGCAAAATGCCGGCTGCCTGCGGCTTTTGAAATTTTATATCCCTAAGCTTAAAATCAAACGGCATTTTCATAAACCGAAACAGGAAAAGAAAAAGCCCGACCGAAATCGCCTGCGCCCCAACCGTTGCAATCGCAACGCCAGAAACGCCCATGCCAAAAACGCCAACCAGCACAAGGTCGCCAACCACATTCGCAACACAGGCAATAAGCACAAACAAAAGCGGCGTAACCGAATTTCCAAGCCCACGAAAAACCGCGCTTATAAGGTTGTACGCAACCGTGAAAACCATTCCAAGCGCACAAATTTTAATGTATGTATTCGCGCCGGAGGCGGCCTCCTCCGGCACCTTCATAAGCGATACAATGGCAGGCGACAAAAGATAAACCCCCACCGTCAAAATCACCGCAACAACTGAAAACACAGCAATCGCCGCACCAACAATTTTGCCGATTTCCTCGTTTTTCCCCTCGCCAAGATATCTGCCGATTAAAACCGTCGCACCCGTTGCAAGCCCACCTATTATAAGCTGAATTGTGAAGGTGATAAGGCTTCCCGTTGACACCGCGGAAATTTCCGCCTTGGTTTCAAACTGCCCGATTACAAGAAGGTCCACAGCACCATACATCGACTGCAAAAGGTTCGCTCCCAAAATCGGCAGCATAAAAAGCAGAAGCGGCAAAAACACCCGTCCGCTCGTAAAATTTCCTTTGTTTTTTGTGTTCATTTTCTCTCCGTCCCTTCCAAAGCGCCGGTGCGCTTTTTTATCTGCCCTCAAAAAGCTCAGAGGCATTGAAGCAAACTCCGCCTCAATGCCTCTGCTTTTGCTTTTGTGTTTCCAGTTATCTTATCATAAAAAACAAAAGAAGTCTACTATTTCAAGAAATAACAGACTTCTTTATGTGGCACGCCCTGAGAGATTCGAACTCCCGACCTTCTGGTCCGTAGCCAGACGCTCTATCCAGCTGAGCTAAGAGCGCACATAAATTTGCGCCCTAGTATCTTAGCACGAACCGCAGCAAAATGCAAGCCTTTTTTCAAAACTTTGTTTTTTTGCCCCTTATGGCTACATACCGACAGCCTCCGTAATGTCCTCCAGAACCTCACGGGCAGCACGAACTGCCTTTCCAAGCATTTTCTTGCTGTGCTTTTTTTCCGGCGCAAGGCTCGCGCCGATAAAAGCGCCAAAAACAATTCCCGTGCACGCGCCTTTTATAAAGCTTATGCTTCTCATATTTTTCAAAACCCTCCTGTCTTGTTAAAAACTCAATATTAGTGTGTGCAAATTATAAATGTCTATTTTGAAACAATTTTCCACATTTGCGCCCTAATATTTTCAAACTGCGACTATTTTATCATGGCGCAATGTGTTAAAATAAAAAAAGCACACACCCCACCGTTTTTTGAAAGGCGGATTAAAATTAAAATGACAATAAAAATTCTTGCTGTCGGCGATGTCTGCGGAAAGACCGGGCTTCAGCATCTCTCGCGGCATTTAGGCGCGGTTAAAAAAACTTATAAAATTGATTTCACCGTTGTAAACGGCGAAAATGCAAACGTCGTCGGCATAACCCCCTCACAGGCAGAGGACATTTTCGATGCCGGCGCAGATGTTATAACCCTCGGAAACCACACCTGGTCGCGCTATGAAATCGGCGATTATCTTGCCGGTGCCTCGCGCTGTCTTCGCCCTGCAAACTTTGCGCCCCAATGCCCCGGGCGCGGCTTCGGCGTTTTTGAAGCCGCCTTCGGTCCCATCTGTGTCATAAATCTCATGGGTCGCTTCACGCTGGACACCAACACCGACAACCCCTTTTTGGTAGCAGACGATATCATAAATTCGACAACCGCAAAAATAATCCTCGTAGATTTCCACGCTGAGGCAACAAGCGAAAAAGCTGCAATGGCGCATTATCTCGACAGCCGCGCAAGCGCCGTTTGGGGAACCCACACCCATGTTCAAACCTCCGACATTTGCGTTTTGCCCGGCGGCACAGGTTTTATAACCGACCTTGGCATGACGGGCGCATCCCATTCCGCCCTGGGTATAGACATTTCGCAGAGCATCGGAAAATTTTTGGGCGACGCTCCCCGGCGCTACGCCGACGCCGGCGGACCTTCAAAAATGGAATGCGCAATTTTCGAGATAGAACCAGAAACCGGCGAATGCATAAGCGCGCAGGCACTGCGGCTCACATAAATCCCCCGGCGGCAGCCTCGCAGCCACTTTTTTTAAGCACTGCGCCCTGCACCACCTCGTCGGCAGACCGCCTCTGTCCGCGGTTTTCGCGCGGAGCCGCGCGACCTTGGCAATTCTCGCGACCTCAAGACGCCCGACGCTTTTATGGGCGTTTCAAAAAACTCCGGCTCACCCCATCTCCTGTCACCGCATCATTTTAGAAAATAAAAATCCGCCGCGGCTAAAATCAAAAGCCGAGGCGGTTTTATTTTTGCTTAAATTATATCTAGTCGATAAAATGCACAAGCTCGGAAAAATCCTTTTTCGGCGGCACAGGCAGCTCCTCCGACGCATAGCCTGCCGAGATAAGCGCCGAAATGCTAAATCCCTCCGGAATTTCAAGCACCGCGCGAACTCCCTCCTCTTCAAAATGTCCGATAATGCCGCTTGCGACGCCGCGCTCGAAAAGCGCAAGGCACAGGGTCTGCGCGGCAATTCCCGCATCAAAGCTCTGCCAGTGGCTGCCGCGCGGCGTTAAAAACTCGCCCCACTCGTCGCAGCCGGAAACGCCATTTTCTGAAACCACCGCAATAAGCGCCGCGGCGTTTCGGATTGTGTTTCCGTTTTTCTCGCCCTCGGGATAAAGTCCACCGAGTCGCGAGAGCATCTCGCGGCTATCCGTCACATAATAGCGCACGCTCTGGCTGTTTTTCCAGCTTGGCACAAACCGCGCTGCACAAAGTGCTTCGCAAAGCACCTCGCGCTCCAGCTTCTTGTCTGCATATTTGCGCACGCTTCGGCGGTTTTTTATAATGTCTGTCATATTTTTTTCTCCCCCATCTTTTTTATCATCTTAAACCCAAAATACAAAATCCAGGCAAGGATTATGCCCACAAAAAGCATAATTCCCGTCATAATCGCCATAATGCTCACAACCGCGCCCTCCGGGCTTGCTCCAAAGCCCAGATAACCAGAAAAACTGGCAATTCCATACAAAAGCACACTCGCCGCCGCCATCGTGGGAATCTGCGCAAAAAGCCTGCGCCTTACCAAAAAACACAAAACAAGCTGAACCGCAAAAGCAGCCGCTGCCACAAGATACATCGGGTTCATATCTCCTCCACCCTTTCGTAAACCATGAAGGAATATTTTATCCCCCCACTCTCCCTCTCCTCGCCAGCTTCCGCAAGCTTCCAGTTTGAAAGTGCATCCAAATTCGCAAAAAACACATCTGAGTGGGGCTTCGCTTCAATTTTCGTCACATAAATACGGATCAGGTGGGGAAACAGCGCATTATAAACGCTCTCTCCGCCGATTACAAACACATTTTCAAATTTTGCCGCCGCAGAGATTGCCTGCTGCACGCTGTGCACACTTGTAGCGCCGGAAATTTCCGCCCTGTCAGAGGTCAGCACAATGTTCTCTCGCCCCGGAAGCGGTAAGCCGCCCGGAAAATCCGCAAGGGTTTTCCGACCAACAATCACTGCCGCGCCCTGCGTCACATCTCTGAAATGCCGTCTGTCCTCCGAAATCACAAGCGGCTGCCCTCCGCCGCAGCCAATGCCCCAGTCGGAATAAACCGCAACAATCGCCTGCATCATATAGCCACCGGAATCTTCGTATCCAGCGGCGAAAATTCATAGCCCTCAAGGGCAAAATCGTCGCGAGTGAAAGCATAAAAATCCGAAACCTCGCGGCTGATAACAAGCCTCGGCGCCGCCTTTGGCTCGTTTTTTATAATTTCCTCAATCACCGGAACATGCCTGTCATAAATGTGCGCATCGGCAATCACATGCACAAGCTCCCCGGCGCGAAGCCCCGAAACCTGCGCAAGCATCATCGTCAGCAGCGCATACTGCGTAACGTTCCAGTTGTTCGCCGCAAGCATGTCCTGCGAGCGCTGGTTTAATATCGCGTTCAGGGTGTTTCCCGAAACGTTGAAGGTCATCGAATAGGCGCAGGGGTAAAGCGCCATCTCGCTCAAATCCGCAAAATTATAAATATTCGTCATAATCCGGCGCGAAGCAGGGTTGTTTTTAAGGTCCCATAAAACCTTGTCCACCTGGTCCATGTCGCCCTCGGGATAATGGTGCACAGCACCAAGCTGATAGCCATATGCCTTGCCAATGCTGCCATCTGCGTCTGCCCATTGGTCCCAGATGCGTCCTCTTAAATCCTTTATGTTGTTGCTTTTTTTCTGCCAAATCCACAAAAGCTCGTCAAGAGCCGTTTTCCAAAAGGTGCGTCGAAGGGTTAAAATCGGAAATTCCTCTGCCAGATCATAGCGGTTCACAATGCCAAATTTTTTGACCGTGTGCGCCGGCTCTCCGTCCTCCCATTTCGGGCGCACGGAAAGGTGCGTGTCCCAAGCTCCGTTGTCGAGAATGTCCCTGCAATTTTGAATGAAAATTTCATCAGCGCGGCTCATGGCAAAACCCTCCATTTTTTCTTAATTGCAATAAGTATAACACACCCGTAGGATAAATCACAACACCCCACCTTCCGCATAATATAAATTACGAAAGTTTTTTTGAGGTGAAACCATGAAATTTGCGCTCCTCGGCGGCGATGAGAGAAGCCTAATCCTCCGCCGCCTTTTAAGCGAGGACGGGCACAAAGTGTCCTCCTTCGCCCTTGACAAAAACCCCGAACCCCTTGATACCGCACAGCGTGCGCTTTGCGGCGCAGACTGCGCAGTTTTCCCCCTGCCCGCACAGCGCGGCAAAAGGCTAAACGCTCCGCTTTGCGAGGGGCAATACTCGCTTGAAGCCCTACTCCCTCTCATTCCGGCGCACACGCCCGTCTGCGCCGGAAACGCTCCGGAGCTTCGCTCGCGCTGCGCCGCGCTCAACCTTCCGTTTTATGACTATTTCGAGCGCGAAGATTTTGCCGTGCTAAACGCGAACCTGACCGCCGAGGGCGCGGTCGGGCTTATCCTGCACCACTCCAAAACGGCGCTTTTGGGGAAAAGAGTTCTAATTTGCGGCTTTGGCAGAATCGCCGTGCTCCTCGCGCTGAAGCTTCGCGCACTTGGTGCCATCGTCATCGTTGCCGCGCGAAGCTCGCCGCAGAAAGCATGGGCATCCTGCATCGCCTGCGATGTTATAGACACAGACCTCAAAGCCGCCGCGGATATAGACTTTGCCATAAACACAATTCCACAGCAAATTTTCGGTCAGGCAGAGCTTTCCATGCTAGAGGGCGCGACCCTTTTGGAGCTTGCCTCCCCACCCTATGGCTTTTCGCAGGAAGCGGCGGCAAGCCTTGGCATGAGCTTAATTTTAGCGCCCGGACTTCCCGGCGTTTGCGCTCCGGAGAGCGCCGGCGAAATAATTCGGGATACTATATATAAAATAATGGAGGAATCAAAATGAGCAAGCTGCGCGTCGGTCTTGCGCTGACAGGCTCTTATTGTACATATGCCGAGGCGCTGGGCGCCTTTGAGGAACTCTGCGAAAAATATGATGTGACCCCCATAATGAGCGAGGGCTCCGCCGAAACAGACAGCCGCTTTGGTAGAGCAAAGGACTTCATAGCGCGCTTCGAGGGCATGTGCGGCAAAAAAATAATCAAAACCATCCCCGAAGCCGAGCCGATTGGACCAAAAAAACTCCTTGATGTTGTCGTAATCGCGCCCTGCACGGGAAACACCCTCGCAAAGCTCGCCGGCGGCATAACCG
>JGI994J12354_10000415_pt1 | contig 42076 bp, 38 predicted proteins | sample IntmicLarv3ML3BL_FD_12354 | JGI IMG/M metagenome (IMG submission 12354) | reverse complement strand
GTGATAAACTATTTTTATCCATTGTGGATAACCTCCTTTGATTAATAATTGGTTGGCAAACCTAATCTATTATATCAAAGGAGAATTTTTTATCATACTCATAGCTCTTGGCTTTTCAGAACCACTCGCATAGCAAGTGGTTTATTTTACAATAATAGGAGTCGCAACTTTCTGGACTCCCATTAAAATTTTATATTATATACTTTTAAAAATTTTCCTCGTTAAATATATTCCTACTGTCTTAGAGCAGCATCAATATATTTTATAATATCGGCTTCCCTTACAGAAGAATCATATCTCATGCCATGAATCAGTTCGCATATTTTTATTACATCATCAATATAAACATTGTTATTTGTTAAATAAAGAACATTTTCACTTTCAAAAGTAGTATTGGCTTCTTTAGAGTAAATAGTATATTTTATTTCATTGCCCCCATTGGCAGGTTTTGCTGTTTTTTGGTCCATTGCTCTTTGAAATAACTGTTTTGTCTTAATAAAGAGCTCTTCTGATACTCTTGTTCTTTTATCTTTTGTTACTTCTGTTGGACTTCCAAAGTTATAAGTGACATCTGTAATTAATCCATATCCATTTCCATCTCTTTCTATTTGGAATAACTGATTTTTTTGTACATAATCGCTAGAAGTTCTAAGTCCTAAATATGGTCTTCTGACATATGTTCTTAAAGTATTATTTTTCTTCATCGTCAAAAATCTTTCCATTTGAGAATTACGTGGCAAGAGACTTCTATTTTTTTCATAGTAATCCACCAACATTTCAACTCCTGTAGGAGTGGAGCTATTTGGCCCATTTTCAAGAAATCTCTTCAGTCTCAAGTAAATATAAACTCTGAACAATTCATCACTTGTATCAGTAGTCAAAACACTGGCTCCAGAGAAATTTGCTAAGCCATGATAATTTTGTAACCTCTTCTTTCTTCGACTTTGCCTCATTAGCAGGCATGATAGTATACCAATTAATTAATCTTAGTGCCGTTACTTCGTTTTCTTTAACTAATTCTACACTATTTCTATCTTTCTTCAAATAATCGGATTTTTGTGCAACTTTAATATTTAACATTCTATCAATTTCTTCAAATTGAGCCATCACTCCAACAGAACATAACAAAAATAAAACTACACTTATAATTTTTTTCACAAACTCCCCTCCTAAACTCATTTTTGGTTTAACGTTATTATTATACCACATGTTTATGTCAAGAATATGTCATTTTTTTCGACTCTTTTTATCTAAATAACTGATTTTTTACTTTTCTTTCCTCACTGAAACTGGACAACCAAATTATTTTGATCTCTATGCCCACTTTTCTCAAAATGATATTATCCTTTTAAAATACTTTCAATAAATTCAGCAGATTTTTTTAATACAATATGAGGAGCTTCCTTATACGGAGTGTGTCCTGTGTTGGGAATTATAAAAGCTTCCGAGTTTCCAGCAGTTTTATTGGTGATACTTTCAACTTGTTTTAGTGTACCATATTCATCATTCTCTCCCTGTATAATTAAAGAAGGACATTTTATCATTGGTAAAAATTTTTCTATATTCCAAGTTCTAAATTCTTCGCTTCGCCAAGTATTGGCCCATGACCAAAATACATTTTCTACATTATCACCATGATATTTAGAAAGCTTTTTCTTTAAATCACTAGCTTCATACATTTCCACTGCCACGCTTATTCCAGCCACTGTAACATCTTCTACAAAAACATGAGCACCTACTGTGATTATCCCTTTGATATTTTCTGGATATTTTGCCGCTTCTATAAGTGAAATAGAGCCACCATCACTATGTCCAAATAAAATTATCTTATTTAAATTCCATATTTTTCTTAAATCATTGAAAATATTTGCCTCATCTTCCAAATAATCCTTTTCTCTTTGTGGAGTCCCCATAGAGTCAGAGTCTCCGTAACCGATTCTATCATAAATCAATATATTACATTGGGTCATTTCTCCTAATTTTTCTGGAAAATCTCTCCACAATTTAATGCAACCAAAAGAATCGTGTAGAAATGCTATAGTTGATCTTTCTTTGGGGTAATTGCATTCTTTAAATTCAATCTTTTTTCCTTTATACTTTATTTGTTTGTTCATCTAAGTTCTCCATTTATTTTTTTTATTTATTCTTAAAGATTAGTGAAGTTGCCAATATTCTTATCCAAATTGAAAAAGACATTATGCAATAAATCCCAAATTGAATTATTAATACTACCAAGAAACTATTATTTGTGTTTTTTATATGATTCTTTCCAATGAAAGCAATTACATATAAAATTAAATGCAGGGGAAAATATTTTTTTATCAATTCCTTTTGGTTTTTTATTTTTTTATTAAATAGAAAAAAACTAAGTATTTGATAAGATAAAAATACTGTTATGCTCAAGAAAAAGCCAGTAAATATTATTGTACTAGGAATTTTATTAATAAAATTCTCTTTAATTTTGCTTTCAAATATTACTTGGGAGCAAATTAAGCTCCAAAGCAAAAATAATCCTGTGCAGAATAGTATATATAAGTTTCTAGGAATAGTATGGTATAAAAAAGAAAAAAAATTCTTTATCATCCAAAAGATATATGCCATTCCAAAAAATCCAAATGGAAGAAACGAGGTAATATATATTAGTTCTTTGGGTATGTTTTTGTGCCCTATTAATATTAGAAACCAACAAACTAAATACCCAGTTAGTAGAAGTTTGATATCCTTTTTTCCTACCCTTCCTCCAAACTCCATGAAGTCCTTAAAGGATTCTCTATGAAATTGATTATTTATTTTTTCATTGAAATTAGTATCTTTCTTTACTTTAGTTTTTTTATTAGAAAGATTTTCATCATTTTCAAGTAATACTAGATCAATAGCTTTGCTTTTCAGCTCTTTAAGAGGAGGTTCGTTATCCACATTAAAAATAGCTAATTCTCCCATATAAATATCCCCATCAAAAAAACCACACATAATAGAGGAACTTTCCCTATGAAAAAATAAATTTTCCTTTTTTATTTTGTAACCAGATTCTAGTAAATCATCTATTGTTGTATTTCCGTAGAAAATAGTTATTTTTTCCAATTGAATTTTATCTTTTCTTTTATTCATACAATTATCCTGTATTAATCTTATTTTTATTAACTATTTGTAGTATTCGCTTTTCAATAAAAAACTATAGTTTTTCAATATATTATATAGCTTTTCCTTGTCATTTTCCAATTGGAGTAAATTAGCCTGTAATTCATCAATAAAGTCAGTTATCAGTGTGATTATTTTTTCCTGTTTTCCTTTTGGAATCTCTTCTTTTTCTGTCTTTTGTTTTTTCATTTCCAAAGTTTCTTTTGCCAAAAAAATAATTTCGTTTTCCACTGTAAATTGCTCAAAAAGCTTATCTATTAGAAGTTCAGGAATAATTTTATCACTTGCAAGTTTTGCTGATAGTAATCCTCTAATACAATAAAATAATTTTTTATAAGTAAAATTTTTCTCCCTTTGAAATTCCCTGAGAGTTCCTTTGGCGATAGAAATATAATGATGAAACAACGCTCGATAATCAATATTATCAATAACTTCTCTTTGAAATTTTGAAAAATTTGGCAGTACATTAAAATAAATGATATGAGCTCTCATCCATTCAAAAACTGTGGGATTACTCTTTGCAATAAGGCTAAACATTTTGTCAATATCATAAGAGACAAAGTCAAAATCCCCGTCCATTATTTCAATAATACCCCTATGTTTTTTGATATCATAATATTGCTCTTTAGATTGAATGTGTATACCTCTCACATCAAAATCACTATCTGGACTGGCAATTCCCCAGAGTCTACTGCCACTTTCAATATAAAAAAGAGGTTTTTCTTCCAATTTATCAAATACTTCTTTTATAGCTTTTTCCATAAAAACTCCTTAAATTTTAAAATGACATTTAGTTATATCCACAGATTCTATTCATAATTCTTATTCTAATAGATATCTTAATAATAGAATTTTTTCCATATTGAAATCTCTTTATTTTTAATTGGGGTATCTTATGTATCACAAGTAATTTCATCCCATTTCTCTTTCATATACTAGAAGGAAGTTTTTAATCTTGTTTCACAGTATTTTAACAGATAACTCTATAAAAACAATAATAAAAAGTTGGCCATCTTTTATGAGATTATATATCAGTATAATTTGGCTCTTTTTATTGCATTCACTTTTTATTACATACAGAATAAAGATACATTATCTAAAAAAGTCATGACAGTAGATGAAAAGTTGTGCTATTCTTCTTTGAGGCACGTTAAACAAGCTCTTAAATTAAAGAATAATAAAAGAATTAACCACAAAATAAAAACTCAGCAAAATATTAAAAATAATTATTACTTTAGTGTGGCGAGGTAGTCTTTTAATTCATTACTTAAATACTCTTTTAATTCTTCAGAGGTTTCTTCATTTTTTAAGCCAAATTCAATATTTGCCTTTAATAAACCTATTTTAGTTCCAATATCATATCTTTTTCCCTTAAAATTGTACGAAATAACCTGCTCGCTATCTTTTAGCATGTCCAATATGGCATCAGTAAGCTGAATTTCTCCTCCAACTCCGACTTTTTCTTTTTCCAAATAATCAAATATTTTTGGACTTAATAAATATCTACCAAGACAAGCTATCCTAGATGGTGCCACATCTTGTGAAGGTTTTTCTACGAAATCTTCCACAAGACATGTGTCGCTATCAAAATGCTTTAAGGGTTTTACTATTCCATATTTGGATACATCATTTAACGGAACCTCTTGGCACCCTAAAACACTATGACCATATTTTTCATAGACTTCTATCAGCTGCTTAACCACAGGATAATTTCCATTATCAACTATGTCATCTCCTAGAGCGACCACAAATGGTTCATCTCCAATAAATGGTCTTGCTTTCAATACCGCATGACCTAGTCCTAGTGGTTTATTTTGTCTTACATAGAATATATTTGCCATAGTCGAGATGTGACCTATTTTACCCAACAATTCAGTTTTGTTTTCTTTTTCTAAAGTATTTTCCAATTCGTAAGAATAATCAAAATGGTCTTCTATTGAATTTTTATTTCTTCCAGTAACGATAATTATATCTTCTATTTCAGCCTCAACTAATTCTTCCACTATATATTGCAGCGAAGGTTTATCAACTAATACAAGCATTTCCTTTGGCTGAGCCTTGGTGGCAGGTAAAACCCTTGTTCCAAGTCCAGCAGCAGGAATTACTGCTTTTTTAACTTTCATTATTTATCCTCCTTAAAATTTTCCTACAATAAGTTTACTATAATAATATTATAACATTTTTTATTTATTTTCATCAGAAATTTTCTCTGATTAATTATTTTTTATTATTAATTTTTTATATTTTTTGAGATATTTCAAATTATGTTTTTACAAAAAACTAAAAATAAAATTTAATTATCTATAAAACAAAAAGGCTTATACTCAATCATATAAGCCAACTTAATTCTCAAAGTTTCCACTCAAGAATTTATTTCACTTCTTCAATATTTAGCATAGGTTCAGTCGTTTGAGGAGCATATTCTTTGAGGATATCATTTAATTTGTATTGTTCAATGAAACTATTGATAACACTAACTTTTGCTTCTCCTAATTTTTGGTTAAATAAAGCTTGTCTTAACTGAGGGAAAACTTCTACCATATTTTTGTCTTTTAAAGTTTCAGAATTATTTTTGTATAATTCCAAAATTTCGTGATCAGCAATCACAATATTTTTTTGAGCCAGTATGTTTAAGAAAAATTCTACTTCCATATTTTTCTTCATAACTTCCAACTGAGCTTTTTCTTCTTCTGTAAATTCTCTTTTTGCCATTTCCATCATAATAGCTTTGTTTACAAGTATTTGAGCCATTACATTGGTATTTCCATTAGCCTGTTCAATTTCTACTGGGTTTAATTTTACCATTATCCCAACCTCCTAATTAATTTTGTGTTTCACAAGTCATGTTCCTGCAATCAATATTATACATTATCTTAGATTAAAGTCAATGATTTTTCAAAATTTTATGTAAATAAAATATTATAATTAAAAGAAATTAACTATAATTTCTTTCAAAAATAAGAACTTTAAACTAAAATATTTATGAAAATTTAAATTTTTTAATTCAAGTTATTTTTGTACAAATTATACAAATTAAGTAAGAAAATAGTCTTAAAATCTGTAGTCATATTTTGAACATCTTTTATATCTAGCCACTTATTCTCCAAAACTTCTCCCTCATCCAACTTCAATTCTTGAGGGGTAATACCATCAGCTTTTAGTTGAATAATGTATGTATATAGAGCTTCTGTGCTACATCCGGGGGACAAGATTAAAGGATATGTCGACTTATACAAAAATTCATAATCTTCTTTTAAATAGCCAGTTTCTTCTCTAATTTCTCTGTAGAGAGTCTCAATTGGATCTTCATTGTTTTCAATTATTCCAGCAGGAACCTCTATTATTTCTTTGTTTGATCCTGGTCGATACTGCTTTACAAACAACCCATTTTTCCCTTGGCAGTCCAAAAACAATGCTGCGATCGCATTTTGTTTATTTAAATATTCTAGCTGAATTTCACTTACAGGATGCTTTTTTATTGATATTTTTAAAAATTTTAAGTCTTTTATATCCATTGGTAATTTGTGACAAACAGAAAAGTTGTCAGCTCTCCTCCTATATATTAAATATTGTCCTCATTTTTCTAATAATCATCTCTTAAATGATTGTCATCGTTATATTTGGCAATTCGCTTGCTGAGTTCCTCGTATAATTTTTTTCTGCGTTTTAGATAATATTGACGAATTTTTTCATTGTGAGTTGTTATAGTATCCATTATCGGTAACAAAAATCCAGCTACAATTCCAGCAGAGAATCCATTATTGTATAAATTTAATCCACCATGAACCACCCCAATACTTTGTACCACTCCCAAATGAAGCCATCCTGCTACAATCCCCCATAGAGGACCGTAAACTCCAGCCACTGGAGCAAGAGCTGTCCCAAATAGTCCAGATAAAATCACAGTAAAAGTATCACTTGAGTTTCCAATTCTTGCAACAGATACTCCTATTAAAATTGGAATTATATTTTTAAAGTGCTTTCCATGAGCAGAAAACCCAACCACAGTTAATATTCCAGCAATAAAAGGACCATTTAACGTCCCTCCTGTAATATAAACAAAAATTATAGTGACCAGACCATTAACTCCCATATTGATATATGTGGCACCCATTCCATATTTTTTGATATAATCTGCTTTTAAGCCAGAGTCTTTTAATAGAATTTTATACCATTTGAGAGAATTACCACTAATATAAAATCCTAATATAATAAACGATAGAAAAAAAGCAATACAAATGATCCTCAAAAGTAAATCATATTGAGTAGAGATATCATTTCTTGACTCAATGTTAAAATCATATAGTTTGAGTACAGAAGTTATGACTGCTCCTAAAATTCCACCAGCAAATCCCAAGTTATATAAGTTGAATCCTTCATGAAAACTTGCCATTTTTTTTGCCAGTGGTGTTACTATAAATCCAATGAAAACACCTAATAATACTGAGTTTATATATGGATTCAAATATAGAATATCGTCTGTTTTGACTGTAAAAGCCACTTCACTTATGAATGGAGCAAGGGCACTAGCAAAGGAAATAGAGATGAAAACATCTTTAAATTCCACACGATCGTAATAGCTATACATAATTCCACCTATGTAAAAAGGAATTATATTAAAGATGTTCTTTCCAAAAAAAGAAAACCCAAATACAGTAAAAAACGATGCAATAACAATACCAGTTATCCTAATTCCCAATAATTTTACTAGAGAAAAATTAAAAAGAAATATCAAAAATGCGTTCAGGAAAGCGGCTCTAATCCCACCTATTTTGAGAAAATCTGTCATTAGAATAGCTCTGGATGTCATTATATTCATTAATCCTCTAACGACTCCATATTCTTCAGGAACACCAGTGTAGTATATGATATTTGTATTAGTTGAATATAAGAAAAAAATTCCCAACAAGCCAAATAAAATAAAGGTTAATATTCGACTCCTTAATATTCTCTTTTTAGCCATAAACCCTCCGCTAAGAAAATAATTATTCATATTAGTTATAAAGATACTTGCTTCTATTATACAAGAAAAATAATAAAAAAGTAAGTAAATATTTTATTAGTTTTTCTATTTGGGAATAGTTTTTAAATTTAAATTTGTATTTAATTAAAATGCTCGCTTTTTCAGTTGAAAATTTTTAAATTTTCAACTATAATATTATAAAATTTAAAGTTAAGAAACTCTCTATTAATTTTTATAAGGAAATCAGACATGGAAAAGTTGTATTATGTATATGTTATTAGGACAAATAAAGGGACTCTTTATACTGGTATTACCACAGATATTGAGCGAAGAATGGCAGAACATATTTCTCATAAAAAAGGAGCAAAGTATACACAAAAATATAAAATAGTCAAAATCGAACTTATTTTGGAAGCCAATGGTCGCTCAGAAGCAAGTAAAATAGAATGGTATATTAAGAAATTTAGTAAAAAAGAAAAAGAAATTTTCATGAAGACTCCTTCTATTTTGATTGATAAAATTTTCCAAAATCTATTCATAACAGCTAAAATAAATAAAGTTTTGCAAAAAACCATTTGATTTTACAATAAAAATACCCCCTAAAATTTTTTTAAAACTTTCTGATTAAACTTCCCTATTCTTCTATGTTTCCGTAAATTTTGAAAAAATTTAAATATTCTCTTTATAAGTGTATTTTACTAGATTTGAGTAGGTTTTATAAAAATTTGCTTTTTAGATTTTTTATGCTATAATATTTTTTGCGTTTTATAATATTATAATGAGTATTTAAATTTTTTTATTGCTAACTGACTTATATGAGTGTTTCAAAAGATCTGAATAGTCTAAAAAGTCAGTCTGCAAATGTTAAGGAGGATGAATGAATAAAGTAAGAAAGAAAATTTTTTTATTGTTGTTGATTTCAATTTCTGCAATACTTTTTGGTGCAGATGAAAAAAATAACGGAAAAATATCTTTTTCTACTTCCAACAACCCAGAGGGTTCTATATTTCTAACTAAGAATGTGGGGATAGTAAAAAATACAGGTGATACAGAGATTTTTCAATCGACATCTCTTTCTGCCCCAACAAGGGAATTTATCAAAAATAGTAGAGAGCAAAAATTTTTAGCAGAATCATTTATTGACAAACTTGCTTTAAAAACAACGGAAAAAAATGATGAAAGCGAAGAATTTAATGATATTCGTGTAGTAAAGGATATTAAAGAAAAAATAAGTAAAACTGGAAAATGTAAAAAGGCTATTTTTATTCAAAGTTTACTGCCAATCATTGGTGAAATCCACGAAGATATTTTCAACGAGAAAGAAAGATTGGATAAAATAGCAAAATATGGGATAAAAACCAGTGATGACAGAGATTTTTTAGATGAATTATTCACAAAGTACAAAGTTTCTGATGAAAATATTAACGAATTACAATCAAAATTGATAATTATTCCAAAATCTTTAGTTTTAGGTCAAGCATCTTTAGAAAGTGGATGGGGTGGGTCCCTTTTAGCTCTAGATGCCAATAATTTATTTGGAATGAAATCATGGGCCAGAGATAGTAGAAGCTATAGAGTAGGTCCCAATACTTATTATAAAAAATACAATACAATAAAGGATTCAATATACGATTATATGTTAACCCTCTCTAGACATGGAGCCTATGAAAATTTTAGAGAAGCAATTACAGATGAAAATAATAATTCACTGCAATTAGTCAAATATTTAAATAATTATTCTGAATTAAAGAGTGAATATGGAAGAAAGGTTAGTGTTATTATTAGGGTAAATAATCTGCTTGAATATGATTCATAATTATGTAAAAAAACAATTTAAATATCAAACTAATTGGCTCTATAACTAGTTTTCCTTATAAAAATATACTTGACTAAAAATAGAATATGTTATACAATAATGTTGTCAACTTTAAAAAAATAAATATTTTTAGGAGGGATTGTTATGTATGTAGTAGATAAGGATGCTTGTATTGGATGTGGAGCTTGTGAGGGGGCTTGTCCAGTAGGTGCAATAGTTGCAACTGATGATGGAAAATTTGCAATTAATGATTCTTGTGTTGATTGTGGAGCTTGTGAAGGTGGATGTCCAGTTTCTGCAATTGTAGCAGGATAATGTATTAAAAGGGAGTCATGAACTCCCTTTTTTATTTGAAGATATGAGGAGGACACAATGTATGTTGACAAAGGAAATTATTTAGTATTAGATGATTTATTAAAATATGGAGTTTATATTGTTCATACAGATAAAGACTTTGGTGATGCTAAAACATATGACAAAGAAAATATGAAGAAAATTTTAGGCATAAAGAACAAAACCGTTGTCTCTGGTCACCAAATTCATGGAACTAATATAGAATTAATCAAAAATACTGATAATTTATATTTTGAAAAAACAGATGGTTTTATAACTAACTTGAATAATGTTGCGCTTTTTACCAAATATGCAGACTGTCTTCCTATTTTTTTCTATGATAAAAAAAATAAAATAATTGGAGTGGTTCATTCAGGGTGGAAAGGAACTTTTGAAAACATTGGTATCCATGCTATGAATTTATTGATAAGTGATTATAATAGCCAAAAGGAGGATATTATTATAGCCTTTGGGATAGGTATTTCTTGTAAAAATTATGAGGTTGGAGAAGAATTTTATGAAAAATTTAAAAATAAATTTTCCTCTGAGATTATTGAAACATCTTTTTTACACGAAAAGAATAAAATATATTTTGACAATCAAAAGTTTAATTATTTGAATTTTGTAGAAAACTTAATTCCTGCAGAAAATATTATTGCCAATGAGTTTTGCACTTTTGATGATCAAAGGTTTTTTTCACATAGAAGGGACAACACAAATTTGGCGAGAAACGGTGCATTAATTTTTTTTGGTGATAAATTGAGTATATGATAAAAAATCTCCTATTTTTGTTAAATTTGTATTTTTCTATTTTTTATGCTATAATAAGAAATCATATCTGAAAAGAAACTTTTATTTTATATTAATTATTAATTTTTAAGGAGGATACTCATGAATAAAAAATTGATCTCTGGTATAATATTAACTGGTATTTTAGCTGGATGTTCAGGAGTAAATAACAAGGCAACAGGTACTGCTGGTGGAGCTGCAATTGGGGCAATAGTAGGACAGATTATAGGACAAGATACTAAAGGAACTGTTATTGGAGCAGCTGTTGGTTCATTAGCTGGTCTTGGATGGGGAGCTTATAGAGATAGACAAGAAGCAGAGCTAAGAAGACAATTGGAAAATAGTGAAGTTGAAGTATCTATTAGAGGAGAAAATATTAATTTGTCTCTTCCTGGTGGAGTGACTTTTGGTACTGACCAAACTACAATAAATGCGTCTTTCTATGGACCACTTAATTCTATTGCAGATGTCCTAATTGCTTACCCAGAAACTAGATTGGTGATAGCAGGACATACTGATAGTACAGGTTCTGCAAGTTACAACCAAGATTTATCAGAAAGAAGAGCAATTAGTGTGAGAAATTATTTAGTAGGTCGTGGAGTTCCAAGTAGTAGAGTTTCCACAGTAGGTTATGGAGAAGATCAACCTATCGCTTCTAACAGTACCGAAGCTGGAAGATCAAGAAATAGAAGAGTAGAAATTGAAATTTTACCTATGCAATAATTAATTATGTAAAAAAATAAATTTGGTGTTGGTATTTAATATCAACACCATTTTTAAAAATATAAAGAATAAGTTAGTCACTAGAAAGGGGGATATTTTAGAATTTGTATTCTAAAAAAGTTTATGTATAGAATTGGAAATGGTTATGATGTTCACAAATTGGTGGAAGATAGAACTTTAGTCTTATGTGGGATAGAGATTCCTCACACTAAGGGTGTCCTTGGACATTCTGATGGGGATGTTGGAATTCATGCGATAATGGATGCCATTATTGGTGCTTTAGCTTTGGGTGATATTGGAAGTCACTTTCCTGATAATGATAGTACCTATAAAGACATTGATAGTAAGATTTTGTTAAAAAAAGTAATGGAAATTGTTAGAGAAAAAAAATACGAAGTTGTTAATATAGATTGTATAATTGTATTGCAAAAACCCAAAATCAGGCCTTACATAGATAAAATGCGGGAAACATTGGGAAAAGTAATAAATGTCTCTATTGAAAATATTAGTGTAAAAGCAACCACTGAAGAAAAGCTAGGATTTACAGGTGATGAAAGTGGGGTAAAATCATATGCTGTGGTACTATTGAAAAAAACAATATGAATTACTCTATTTTAGTCTACAATATTTTAATCTACAATGTTCAAGGAGAAATAAATGTCTATACTTCGTGTAAAAGATTTATACATGGAATTTTTAGATGAAACATTGTTTAAAAATGTTTCATTTGCAGTGAATTCTAAGGATAAAATAGGTATTATTGGAATAAATGGAGCTGGGAAAAGCACTCTTATAAAAATTTTATTAGGTTTGGAAAAGGATGAAGCAAATCCTGAGACAAAGAAAAGAGGAATGATTTCTCAGTCGTCCAATCTTAAAATAGGCTATCTTTCACAAAATCCCAATTTTAATCCAATTAATACTATTTTTGAGGAACTAATTGATGTATTTAAAGAGATAAAAGAAGAATATCAAGAAATTCAGAGATTAAACCAAATTTTAGCTGCTGATGTAGAAAATTTTGATAAAAATATGGAAAAATTAGGTGAAGCCATATCAAAATATGAAAATCTTCAAGGTTATGGTTTTGAATATAAGATAAAACAAGTGCTAAATGGTCTAGGGATTGAAGAAGAGCATTGGAGTACTCAAGTCAAATATCTCTCTGGAGGTCAATTATCTCGTCTGGCTTTGGGAAAAATTCTTTTAGAAGAGCCAGATTTACTGATCCTTGATGAGCCTACTAATCATTTGGACTTAAATGCCATAGAATGGCTTGAAAAATATCTTAAAGACTATAACAAGGCTATTATTTTAGTTTCCCATGATATCTATTTTTTGGATAATGTTGTTAATAGAATATTTGAGATAGAGCATAAACAATTAAATACTTATCCCGGAAATTACAGTGATTTTGTCATTCAAAAGGAAGCCTATATTTCTGGAGCTGTAAAAAGTTATGCCAAAGAACAAGAAAAAATTCAAAAGATGGAAGAATTCATAAGAAGATATAAAGCTGGTGTCAAATCCAAGCAAGCTCGTGGTAGGGAGAAAATTTTAGGTAGAATGGAAAAAATGGAAAATCCAGTTTTCACTCCAAGAAAAATTAAATTGAAATTCCAACCGAGAATTCAGAGCGGCTATAATGTTTTATTTTTGAATAGTTTATCAAAATCCTTTGATGATAGAACCCTTTTCCAAAATATTAATTTGAACTTATATCGTGGGGACAAAGTAGGGATCATAGGAAAAAATGGTGTGGGGAAATCTACTTTACTAAAAATGATAATTTCTTCTATAAAAAATCCTATAGATGAAATAAAAATTGGCGAAAAGGTAAAAATTGGTTATTATGATCAAGGGCATCAAGGGTTAAACGAAAAAAATACAATCGTAGAGGAGTTAACCTATAATTATGATATTACAATTGAAAGAGCTAGGACTTTAGCAGGAGGATTTTTATTTTCTGATGAAGATGCAGACAAAGTAATAGGAAGTTTGAGTGGCGGGGAAAAAGCCAGAGTTGCTCTTATGAAATTGATTTTGGAAGAGCCTAATTTTCTCATTTTTGATGAGCCAACCAATCATTTGGATATATATTCTAGAGAAATTATAATAGAATCATTGGAAAATTACGAAGGGACCCTTTTGGTTGTCTCTCATGATAGAAATTTTTTGGACTCCATTGCAAAAAGTATCTACGAAATTAATGAGGATGGTGCTATTTTGTTTGATGGTGATTATAATTCTTATATTCAACAAAGGAATAACAAAGTAGTCCCAGAGAATAAAGTAGAAAAAACAAGTTCTTACGAAGAAAGCAAAAAATTTAACTCCATGATTAAATCTCTTGAAAGAAAGCTGATAAAAACAGAAGAGAGCATAACTCAACTGGAAAAAGAAAAAATGCTAGAAGAGGAAAAACTTCATAATGCTGGGCATGAAAATGATATTGAGCTTTTAATTTCTATTCAAAATAAATTAGATGAAATTGATATAAGAATTTTGTCATTAATGGAAGAGTGGGAAAAGATAACTGAAGAATTGAGTGATTGTGAGATGGAAAAAGAATAAATATTAATTATGTAAAATTATATAGAGCAGATTAATTTGATATAATTTACTATTATTAATTTTTTAAAGCAGAAAAAAATAGAAAATAGTTTTTGAATAAAAAATTTTCTATTTTAAACTAGTGCATGAGAAATTGGTATATGAAAAAAGTTAATATATAAAATTGGTGTAGAGTATTATTTTTATTCCTTTAGAATATAGTTTTCTATTTTGTCTATAATTTCATCATCTCCAAAGCCACCAGCCTTAGTCACTATATTTATGCCATAATTTTTATTTTTACTTTTTAATTTACCATAGACAACTCCAAGAGATATTTCATCTTGAGGAATGATTCCAATTAAATCCAAATGATTTGCAACTCCCATTAATGTATCTCCACCAAAAATTACTAGATTTTCAATATTTGTTTTGTCTATGATGTCTTTTACTAATTTGCCCAAATTATTTGCAATTTTGGAACCAATTTTGTCTGAACAGATTCCATTTTTTATGGCGTAATTCCTACTTTCATTGATTTCATCATAGATATCTAAGGTCATGATCAAGAGTTTATTGTGAGTCATCAAGTTTTGTGATATCCTATTTAGTGTTTCTTTGTAATTAGTGTTTTCTCTTATATTTTCGCACAGAGTTTCTTCAGGCGTTAACTTATGATAAGGATACCCTTTAGATTTAGAATAAGCAACTTGCTTTAGGCTTCTTTCGTTGACACTTCCAGAAATAAATAATAGTTTATCTGATTTATTCAAGTTTGTTCTCTCATTTTTATCAAAAACCATAAAATTGGATAAAATTTCAGCAAACCCTGCACACCCGCAGGTGTATTGAAGTTTATTGTTTCCTTTCAAAAAAGAGCCAATTGCTTTTAATTCATCTTCTGATTGGCAATCGTATACATATATAGTTTTACCTGAGGATGAATTTTTAAAAATTTCTTCATATTTATTCTGATTGACAACTTTAACATTGACATCACTTTGAGAGGCTAAAATATTGGGAATATAACTTTCCTTTATAGGGTTTAATGGATCTTTTCCAAAAGAAGTGTTTTCTAACAAAATCCCTTCCACATAATGATAACCATTTATTGTGGTTCTTTTATTTTGCGGCAAAGCTGGAATAAAATGAGCTTCATTTTCTCCTAATCCATCTAAAAACCCTTCAATTTCACTTCCGATATTCCCCCGAAGAGTTGAATCTGTCTTCTTATAAAAGCATAAATTAGGAATATTTTTCAAATTTTTAACTATATCTTTTACTATACTATAGGCCAATTCTTTTGAAAGATGTCTTGTTTCTGTATCTATGACCAATACTTGACTATCATAAAAGTCATCACATTTTTCTATTTTTGTTTCTGTGGTAACAAATGTCTTAATACCTTTTTTTGCAAAATGTACTCCTGTATCCATAGCACCAGTAAAATCATCAGCAATAATTACTAATTTCATCATTACTCTATACCTTTTTCTTTATTTTCAGCTAGAACTTTTTTAATAGCTTCCATACCTGCCTCTGGTATTTTTGAAAATGGATTTCTACATTTTCCTACTGAGTAACCGAGAAGTTCCACAGCTGTTTTCACTATTGTATTAGGATTTCCAAATTTAAAACAATTTCTAAAAGAACGAATATTATCTTGGGATTCCATTGCCTTTTCAAAATTTCCTAAGATAAAATTTTCATAAATAGCAACCATATTTTTAGGAAAAACATTGGCACATCCAGCGACTCCTCCATCTCCACCTGCAGCTAAACACCACAAAATCAAAGAATCATTTCCTGATAAAATAGAAAAATCTCTTCCTTTGGTTTTTTCAATGTATTGAAGCATATTATCAAAATTTCCACTACTATCTTTTACTCCAGCTATATTTTCAATTTCGCTCAATTTTCCAACAGTATCAGTGCTCAAACTATTGCCAGTTCTGGCTGGAATATTGTATAGAATAATCGGAATATCCACAACTTTAGCTATTTCATAAAAATGAATGTATAATTCTTCTTGAGATGCTGCAGCAAAGTAAGGTGTTATAATAGACAGAGCATCTACTCCTATGGACTTTGCTATTAGTGAGAGCTCTATGGTATCCCTTGTTCCAGGACAACCAGTTCCTGCATATATTGGTACTCTTCCCTTAGATTCTTCAACTACTATTTCTAATATCCTTTTTTTCTCGTCTTTAGTTAGAATGTATCCTTCTCCATTTGTACCCAACGGGAATAATCCATGAACACCACTTTCTATTTGTCTATTTATTTGAATTCTCAATTCTTTTTCATTTATAGATTCATCGTTATTCATTGGAGTTAGGATAGGTGTGATAATGCCTTTGATTTGAAGATTTTTCATTTTTCCTCCTTGATTTTTTGATTTCTTATTGGATAAGCTCTTTTTCAAACATAATAGATTCTTCAGGAAAATCTCCTCTCATATGTGTTCCTCTACTTTCCTCTCTTATGAGAGCAGCATTAACTATTAGTAAAATGGACTTTAGTATTTGTTCTGTTTCTGTATCTTGTGTTACTTCTTCCTCTGAGAGGAATTCTTCAATTGTTATTTTAGTCTTTTTCAATTGGTCACCATTGCGATATATTCCTATGGTTTCCATTGCCATTTTTTTGGCCTTGGGAATATATTTATCATAAATTTCTTTATTTGTAGAATATTCAACATGAATTTCCTTGCCATTGTAATTTATGGCCAGTCCCAATTTTTTTATAGCTTCTCCACAAAGCATTCCACTTAAGCATCCTTGGCTAGCTGCATTTCCAGCACATCTACAAGCTCCATGAATACCTCCACAAGCTTCTCCAATGGCAAAAAGACCCTCTATATTAGAGTGATAATTTCTGTCCACTACTATTCCACCAGAAAAACTGTGGGACATAGGAGCGACTTCTAAAAGGTCTCTGTTTGGATCTATCCCATTATTCATAAGTCTTTCAAATAACCAGGGATAACTTTTTAATATTTCTCTATCAATATGTCTTAAGTCAGCCCAAACAGCACCTTTTTCGGTGCCATTACCATTTTTTATTTCTTTCCATATTTCCTTATTTAAGAAAGTCTTAGGTGCCCCTGCCTCCCCCTGATGCCTATTTTTTAGAATAAACCGTTCTTTTTTATTGTTAAGCAAGTAAGCTCCCTCGCCTAACATGGCAGTGGGGCAAGGTTCTCCTTTCACTTCAGATGGAGAAATAATTACCATTGGTTCGTATTCAATAAATTCTAAATCCACCAATTTTGCACCTACCTCCTTAGCAATGGCCAAAGTATTTCCTTTGATGTCTTGTGGATATGTAGAGGTTCCAAATAAATTTCCAATACCTCCCCAAGCAGCTACGACCACATTAGAATAAATATTTTCTAGTTTTCCTTGAGGGTTTTTTACTGTAATTCCATGTATTTTATTGTCTTGTGCTAATAATTTAACACATTCATAATTAGTATATACTTCTATTCCAGTTTCTATTAATCTCTTTTCTAATATTTTTACAAATTCAACACCAATTAAATCCTTGGTGGAACATAAAGAACGTGGGTATTTATGTCCTGATAGGTGTCTTAATTTAACGGATTCATCAGAATTTTTGGAAAATTCTATTCCCCATCTTTTAAGTAAATTATAGCCATTTAATGTGTTGGAAGTCATATCATGGACTAGGTCATTATTATTTATTCTATAGCCAACTTCTATCATATCTTGAGCATATTGCTCAATAGTATCATTATAAGGATTATTAGGTAATACAAAATTAATAGCTGCTATATATGGTGTTCCACCATATCCTTTAGTATAAATTCCAATATTTTTTATCCCCAATTCATATAATCTTGCCGCTGCTGAAAGAGTTGCTAGTCCCATCCCAACAAAAATAACTTGGTGCTTTTTCATATTTATTCACCTTTACCTGCAAAATATGAAGTAATTCACAATTTATGCGTTTTACCCTAATTTTAAATTAAAATTTTTATTACTACTTTTTTATAATTCATTGGTTCATTAATATGCCTAACTGCCTTATGTGCATCTTGGGGAAAACAAATATAGAAGGTGCCTGGTGTAATTGTTATTAAATTTCCCATAATATCATTGGTGTAATGTATGACATCCTTTTCCGTATTATATTCCATAGGATTTTTTACTTGATTAATATTTAACCAAGATAAAATTTCTCCCCCTTGTTTTAGAATTTGTACATCAATGTATTTTTTGTGAGTTTCAAAATAACCATCAGTTATATGCTTTGTCATTCCCTCTTGAACCATAATGTAACCCCATTCGTAATAGTACTTTCCCACTTCTTCAAAAATATTATCTTCAAATATTTTCATTGCGTCATGTAATTTTGTTACTGAAGGATAATAACTGCTTATATTATCAAGTGTATCAAGAATCATTTTATACTCCTTTTATTGTGTGTTCTCAACAGATCTTTTAGCTGTGTTTTTCTTCATTAATCCCATACCCAATACAAATATTCCAATGACAAAACCTATAATATCTGTTATTGTTTCTGGAATGATAGTGCAAATAGCTCCTATAAAGAGCAATGCTCTAATAATAGGACTTAACCTTATTATTAAAAATCCCGACATTGCCCCTGCAAGTAAATATGTACCAAAGAATAAAATTCCTGTGGCTTTAATTATTTCCATTGTTGTGCCTATTAATAAAATTCCTGGATTATAAATGAAGACAAATGGAACCAAAAATGCAACTAATGCATACAAAAATCCTGTAAATCCTGTTTTCATAGAATCAGCCTCAGCTATTCCTGCTGCTGTATAAGAAGCTAAACATACAGGTGGGGTAATTTGAGCCATTATTCCAAAATAAAATATAAACATATTAGCTGGAAGAGGTGGAATTCCTAGTTGCCTCAAGACAGGAATAAACAAAGTATTTGCAACTAGATATGCAGCCACTGTAGGTAATGCCATTCCAAGGAGCATACATCCAATCATTGCTATAATTAAAGCCATTACCAAATGTGAAGTTCCAATTTTGGCAATTACATTGGAAAGTCTCATTGCCAAACCTGATTGAATAACTATACCAATTATTATTCCGCATGCCGCAGTTGGTATTGCAATGTTGGACGCCTGTTTTATTCCATCAATCAAAGTATTCCATATTATTTTTATATCTTGATAGTATTTTCCATTAGCATAAAATTTGCTAAAAAAATTTATTATCAGTACAGCGAATATTCCGGCCATTCCACTTCTCATTAAAGATTTTCCAGAGATTATATAATACACTAAAATTATAGCAGGGATAATCATGTAAACTCTGGGTAATAATGGACCTGATATCTCAATTTTGACTTCTTTTCCTTTTTCATCAACATTTTCTTTCTTTGCCATGAAAGAAACCAATAAAAATATTGAGAGATAGTAAGCTAATGCAGGAATAATAGCTGCCATTGCTACAGTTTTATATGGTATTCCTAGCATTTCAGCCATTATAAAAGCTCCAACACCCATTATTGGCGGCATTATTTGCCCACCAGTGGATGCAACTGCTTCAATGGCACCTGCTTGATGTGGTGCATACCCGACCTTTTTCATCATTGGAATCGTCATAACACCTGTAGTTGCTACATTGGCAACTGCACTTCCGGAGATCATTCCCATTAATCCAGATGAAATCACTGCTGCTTTGGCTGGACCACCAGAGCTTTTATTAGAAAATTTCATCCCAAAATCAATAAGTAATTGACCACCTCCACACTGCGAAAAGAATGCTCCAAATAAAATAAAATAGAATAAACTTGTAGCTGAGGTATATAAAGGTGTTCCAAATATTCCACCTGATCCTAACATCATAATTTCTGAAAAACTCCTCCATGTTGTACCCTTAAAAAAGAATATTCCCGGAAAATACATTCCAAACCAATTGTATATTATGAAAAATAATATAAAGAAAAACAATATTTTTCCTAAAATTCTTCTTACAGCTTCCAATAGTAAAATAATACATACTACTGTAGCAATATTATCAATCATTAAGACATCATCAACAAATCGTATTCTTGCAATCAATCTTTCTCTCTCAGAAAAAACATAAACAAACATAAAAATAATTCCTAAATAAAATATTACATCTATAAAATTCAAAGGAGATTTTGCATCTTTTTTATTTATTGGAGTTACTAAAAAGACAACAAATAATGCCAATAATAAATGAATTGGGTTCTGAAACATGAGATCTAAAGGTTTTACTAGAGCGATATATAATTGAAATAATAGAAAAATTATCGAGATTACTATTAAGACAATTCTTCTCATATCAAATTTTTTAATATGATTTTCCATAGACAGTCTCCTTGCATAATGTTTACTTGTAGTATTTTAAATAAACATATATTTATTTTAATTTTATAAAATGCTTAATTAGATAGTGTAGGGTGTAATCCCCCTACACTTCCATTTTCAATCTTTAAAGTTTAAAATATTATTACATTTTCCCAAAATGGGTAAATTTATATTTTATAAATCATTTATGTCTTACTGAATATGATAAATTTACTCCAAATATCCTTGTTCTCTGAAGTATCTTTCTGCTCCAGGATGTAATTTCACGCCTGTTTGAGTAATGGTACCAGCTGTTTTGGGATCAAAATGAGATAATGCTGCCAGTTGTGATGCCAATTGTTCTTTCCCTTCACACAAGGATTTTGCTAGAGCGTAAGCAATTTCTTCATCCATGTTTTTATTCACTAATATAACTTGTTGAGAGCCCACAGATTTTATTGTTTCTGTTTGTCTATTCCAAGTATTAGGTTCTATAGTAATGTAATCAAATCCTACCTCTACCATTTTACTTAAAGTTTCATCACTTAATTGAGGAAAAAACATTTCTTTAGTCATACACAACTCAGCTGTACTTGCCTGCCCTGCTGCCACATGGTCAATGGTCATGTCCGCTCTTCCATCTTGTAAATATATTTTAATTGCATCTGTATCCAAAAAATCCACACTTCCACCCCAAGATGTTATATCATCAAAAGTTACCCCAAAACTTTCCAATAACTTTTCACCTGCTAGATTTCCCAATGTTCCAACTTTTTTAATGGCAATTCTTACTGGGTGTTTCTTTTCAATTAATTCTTCCAATGATTCTATCCCAGTTTTGTCTACAAATTCTTTGGTGAATAATACATTTAAAAAATCACGGCCCAATCCACCAGCTATAGCTGCAGTTGATGTAGTAGGTTCTCTACCTAATATTCCAGTTTCTTCTGCCCATTTAGCAGGACCAGCATTACTCATTATAATATCGCATTGGCCATTTTCTAGTACTATCGGGGCGCCTACTCCTCCAGGTGATTCTGTTGTTAGATCAATATTGGAGCCTTCTGGTAACCCACTTAAAAATACAGATGTAATAGCAGATGCATATTGGTAAGCACCTGTACCTACTTCTTGAGTGGCAAATGTAAAATGAACCCTTTCAGATGCACCAAAGACTTTTATTTCTCCTATAGATAATCCCATTGCTATGGCCAAAGTACATACTACAGATAAAAACTTTTTCATAAATAATTACCTCCATAAAATTTTTTTAATACTTCTTCTTTTTTAGTTATTATTTAATGCCAACATTATTGCGTAATCAATGGCATTAATAAGACTTGTTTCATTTGAAGTTCCTTTACCAGCTTGATCAAAAGCTGTCCCGTGATCCACAGATGTTCTTATTATTGGTAACCCAAGAGTAACGTTCACTCCTGAGATAGTATCCCAATTATTTTTTTCTTTATTATATACAAATCCCAATACTTTCAGTGGAATATGCCCCTGGTCATGATACATAGCAACGACTATATCATACCAACCACCTCTGGCTTTAGAAAATATAGAATCAGGAGAAATGGGACCTTCCACTAGAATTTTTTCATTCTCAGCTTTTTTTATTGCTGGTATGATTTCATTTTGCTCTTCTGTTCCAAATAATCCATTCTCACCGCAATGGGGATTTAATCCTGCTACACCTATCTTTGGATTTTCAATTCCCAATGCTTTACAGGCATAGTAAGCTATTTTTATAACATCATATATTTTATCTTTTTTGCATCTATCACAGGCTTCTCTTAAGGAGAAATGGGTGCTTACATGGACGACTCTTAAATTATCATGGGCTAGCATCATAGTATAATTTTTGGTATTGGTAAATTCTGCATAAATTTCAGTATGTCCTGAATAGTGATATCCTGCCAAATTTATAGCTTCTTTATTTAAAGCATTAGTAACTGTCCCATCTATTTCTTTATTCATTGCTAACTCTATCACTTTTTGCACATACTTAAAGGCTGCATTTCCCGCTGTTTTTGATATCTTTCCTATTTCAAAAGTGGAATTTCCCACTGCTCTTACTTCATATACATCTATAATTCCATGCTGAAATTTAGCATCTTCAATTTTTTCTATTGGATTTATTGTCACATCATTTTTTGTAAGAAATTTCTTAGCTTTTTCCAAAATAATGCTCTCTCCAATAATCATAGGCCTACATCTTTTATAGATATTTTCATTAGATAATGCTTTGATACTTATTTCTGGGCCGATACTTGCTGGGTCTCCCATGGTTATTCCAAGTATTGGTAATTTTTTCAATTTTATTCCCCCTAGGACAAAATTTTATTGTAGATTTTCTTTATATCGTCTACCGTCAATTCTTTTTTGTTATTATTGAGTAATCTTTTTACTTTACTTGCTGCATCTGATAAAAAATCCACATCTTTCATTGTAACTCCATATTGCTCCAAATTAGAAGGAATTTCTGTAATTTTAACTATGTTTTTGATTTCATCAATAATGTAGTCAGATTTTTCATCTTTGGAAGCTAGATATAATGATGGATTTATGGCATCGCTTACCTGAGAAAGCTCATCTAAACATGCTTCTTTATTAAATTCCATTACATGAGCAAATAATATTGCATTGGATATTCCATGTGGGATATGATATTTCCCTCCCAGAGGATAGGAAAGAGCATGAACTGCGGTGGTTCCTGAAGATGTAATGGCCACTCCCCCATAAAAGGCTCCCAGCAAAAGATTTCCTCTTGCTTTCATATCATCTGGATTTTGATAAGCTTTTCTTATGTTTTCCATTATCAATTTCCCACCTGCCAAGGCATAAAGGTTACTGAAAGAGTTAGCTTTATTGGACGTAAAACATTCTATACAATGAGATAATGCGTCTATTCCAGTGGAAGCTACCAATTTCTTTGGTAACTCAGCTATCATTTGTGGATCTAGGATCACATAATCAGGAATTAACTGATCACTGACTATTCCAACTTTGACACCTTCTTCTGGTACCCCCACAATTGAGTTGCAAGTGGCTTCTGAACCAGTTCCACAAGTAGTAGGAATCATTAGAGATTTTGTAGTTTTTTTTGCCAATGCTGGATCTTTCAACAAATCTTTCACTGTATAATTTGCACCATTTAACACAGTATAGAGTTTTGCCGTATCCATGACTGACCCACCACCAATGGCTATGACAAGTGGCTCCTTGTAATCAAAGGATTGTGCTACTATTCTATCTACATCTTGATAAGATGGTTCAGTTGCTAAATTATCAAAAATTTTATAAGGTGTACTAGATAATTCCAATTGTCTTACGAGCAAATCTATTAAACCAGTGTTCGTTATTCCTTTATCAGTAAAAATGATCACTTCTTTGGTTTTTTCTGCTGTAATTATCTCACAGACTTTATTGATGGAATCTTTTCCTCCATATATATTTGAAGGCATCTTTAGTTGGTAATTTTTCATAAAACCCTCCATATGTTTTTTAGTAAGTAATTGTAGATTGTCGACACTTTTATCATTAACAATTATATACTATATTTTAGTTTATACGTCAATAGTATTTCATAAAATATTTTTTTGGAACGTTTTAATTAAATTAAGTACGATTAGTTAATGCTATTCAATTGAAAAAGAACCCAGTCCAATTCATGAAAAAATTAAAAGGGGTTCTTTTAAGAAATATTTGATTTTTAAGTGAGGATTGAATTTTCTATTATTCCTTTATCTCAAGCTAGATTTCTTAAAGATTTATTCCAAGCTTCAATTAGCTTTAAAATTTCTAAGTCAGATTTCTTTTTCAATGACTTCTTTTTCTTTCAAAAATCTTATTAAAGTTTCTCCAGAATTTGTGATATGCTTTTTCATTTCTTCTTCAGCTTCAGATTTATCCTTGTTCTTAATGGCATTAACTATTTTATCATGTACCCCATATTCCAAATCTAGACTTGAATGTGCCAATAAACTGTATTTTGACATAAGCATATAAAGTTTTGTCTGCAGAATCAAACTACTCATCAATTTTTGTAATTTTGAGTGATTTGATTTTTGGTGAATTACAGAATGAAATTCCACATCATATTTTATAAATTCGTCTACATTTTTCTCCTTCAAAGCTTTGGTCATTTTTTTAGAAAGGGATTCTAATCCTTTTATTTCTTTAGCATTAAATTTATCCACAGCTAGACTAACTGCCATTGCCTCAAGACACCCACGTAATGAATAAGCTTCATCTACGTTTTTTAAATCAAGACTAGTTACAGTGGCACCTTTTCGAGGAGTATATTCCACAATACCTTGAGCTGCAAGTTCTCTTATTGCTTCTCTAACTGGAGCTCTACTTATTTTCATTTGTTTGGCTATTGATTGCTCTACTATTTTTTCTCCTGGCTCCAACTTCCCAGTAGCTATGGCTGTAATAATTGAATTAATAACTTCAGTGTGTAGTGATTCTACAATTGCTGGTTTGAATTTTTCCATAGTTTTTCCCCTCTATTAATTCCTCACTAGTTTCTTTCATATTTATACTTCAAATTGCCTCTTGTGTCAATATATAATATTAATGAGTGTTACTAGATTTTTACAGATTTTTACAGATTTTCAAAATAAGAAAAAGTGTATAAAGATGCTAAAATTTGTACTTCTACCATCAAAAAACAGCCATTAAAATTTTAACTCTAATGGCTGATATTTTTTAGGAACTCTAAAGAATGAAAGTTCAGAGAAGAAAAGTTATAGCCTTAAAAAATTTTTTATTTATTCTCTTTTTCTTTGGCTCTCGCCTCAATTATCTTTTTGGATATTATATCTGGAACTTCTTCATATCTTTCAAATTTATATGAAAATGTTCCTCTACCCTGTGTCATTGCTCTCAAATCCAAAGCATATTTGAGTATTTCGCTTTGGGGCACTTCCACATTCAATACTTGTTCTCCATAATGATTGTTTTTCATTCCAAGTATACGGCCTCTTCGTTTATTAATATCCCCCATTACATCTCCAAGATACATTTCGGGGATAATTACTTCCATTTTTACTACAGGTTCCAATAATACTGGATTAGCTTTAGGAATTCCAGTCCTAAAAGCCAAAATAGCTGCCAATTTGAAAGATAATTCATTGGAATCAACAGAATGTTGTGAGCCATCAAACAATGTAGCTTTAAAATTTATTACTGGATAACCTGCCAAAACTCCATGTTCCTTTGCCTCTATAAGACCTTTTTCCACTGCTGGAATATAAGATTTGGATATTACTCCTCCATGAATATCATCTACGAAAACAAAGTCTTCCACAGAAGGTTCAAATCTCATGTGGACATCGCCAAATTGACCTGCTCCACCACTTTGCTTTTTATGTTTACCTTGTATTTCAACCTTTCCTTTGATAGTTTCACAATAGGAGACAACTTGATCTGATAATTCAGCATGAACTCCAAATTTGTTTTTAATTTTACATAGGATAATGTATAAATGTTTTTCTCCTTGTCCACCAATTAGGAGTTGTTTGGTTTCGTAATTACGGATCATGAGGAAAGTAGGATCTTCTTCAAGCATTCTTTGAAGACTAGTACTCAATTTTTCATCATCAGATTTTTCAGAAGGTTTCACTCCAGAATAGAAACACGCTTCTGGAAATTCTATGTTTTTGTATAGGATAGGCTTGTCCTTATCACAAAGTGTATCACCAGTTTGGGTGTGCTGGAGTTTAGTTGTGGCTCCAATATCTCCTGCTATTATTTCTGTAGCATCTTCTTGTTTGTTACCTCTCATGTAAATGACTTGAGATATTCTCTCTTTTTTGTTTTTGGTAGAGTTTAGTATTTCAACATCTTTTTTCAATTTTCCAGAATGTACCTTAAAAAAAGACACTTTCCCTATAAATGGATCAACGAACGTTTTAAAAACTACTGCTGAAAAAGGTTCATTGACATCTACTTTTCTAATAATAGTTTCTTTTGTCGCGGGATTAACTCCCTCTCTTTCACCATTTTTATACTCTGTGGAAGTAGGCATATAATCAGCAATCATTTTAAGCAAGGTATGGACTCCAATACTTTGGACAGCAGATCCAACAATCACAGGAATTAGCTCTCCAGAGATTATGCCTTTATGTAGTCCTAATTTTATTTCATCTTCAGTAAATTCCTCTCCATTAAAATATTTTTCCATAAGAACTTCATCAGTTTCAGCCACAGCCTCCAAAAGAAGACCGCGAACTTCATCAATTTCGATATCTTCTGGAATTGGACCATCCACACATTCAATACCATTAAAAACCCGACTTTTCAGATTAACGACATCTACAAACCCTTTAAACTCATCTTTTTCACCTATTGGGATACAAAAAGGAGCTATTTTCTTACCAAATTTTTCTTTTAACTCTAAAAGTAATTTTTCATAATTAACATAACCTTTGTCCATTTTGTTAATAAAAACTATTCGTGGTAAGTTGTTTTCTTCCAGTATTCTCCAGGCTTTCTCTGCGCCAACTTCCACACCGGAGGTGGCGTCTAGCACCAAAACAGCGCCGGTTGATACTCTCAAAGAAGAATGGACTTCACCTATAAAATCAAAATATCCTGGGGTATCTAAAAAATTATATTTAAAATTTTCGTATTCAATAGGAATAATAGATGTATTAATGGAAAAAAGTCTACGAATTTCTTCTTTATCAAAATCAGACACAGTTGTTCCTTCCTCAATATTTCCCAATTTTGAAGTTATTCCTGCTATTTTTAATAGAGATTCTGTAAGAATAGTCTTTCCACTCCCTCGGTGCCCCACAAGAGAGATATTCCTAATTTGGTTTGTGTCGTAATTTTTCATGGTATTGCCCCCTTTATAAAATAATATTTTTTAATGCCTACTAATCTATATACTTAACAATTTATGATTAGTCAATAGGCAAAATTGAATTTTAGGAAATTTAGCTCTCTTTTGAGAATAAATTTACTAAAAGATTACAATTATTTTTGACTATATTGTCTTTTAATTATATAATATATTTGGAATAAAGTTGAAATGGAGGAATCTTAATGTTTAAAAAAGAAGTTTATATAAATAGAAGAAATTTGTTAAAAGAAAAAATTGGACATGGTTTAATTATTATTAATGGAAATAACGATGCTCCTCGCAATTATGTTCATAATTGTTATAGTTTTGATCAAGATTCTAATTTTTTATATTACTTTGGAATCAATCTGCCTGGGTTGGTGGGAGTAATTGATATTGATAAGAAAAAGGAATATTTATTCGGTAAAGATTATTCCATGGATGATATTGTTTGGATGGGAGAGCAAGATTCCTTAAAGTCCTACTGTAGTAATATTGGTGTAGAAAATTTTATTGATATAGATGAGTTTAATTTGTTCATAAAAAATTATTTAAGAGAAACAAAAATTCACATTCTTCCACAATACAGAAGCGATAATATTATGCTTCTTGCCAAAGCTTTGGATAGAAATCCATATTATTTGAATCAGATGATATCTACAGATTTAATAAAGGCAATAGTGGCTCAAAGAAATATAAAATCAGATGAAGAAATAAAAGAAATAGAAGAAGCCGTTAATATAACAAGGGAAATGCACCTTGCAGCTCTTAACAATGTGAAAATAGGTCTTAGAGAATATGAGGTAGTCTCTTTGATAGAAGCAGTTCCCAAACGTTACAATGGTTCCACATCCTTTGGTACTATATTTTCCAAAAATAGCCATATTTTGCATAATAATTCACATAATAATATTATTAAAGAGGGAGATCTGATTGTATTAGATTGCGGAGCCAAAAATAGTAATGGTTATTGTGGGGATATGACCACTTCCATTCCTGCCAATGGAAAATTTACAGGTCAACAAAAAAATGTATATAACCTTTTGCTTGAAGTCTATGATACTGCTTCAAATTCAGTAAAAGCTGGAGTTACATACAAAAGTGTGCATATTAAAGCTTGTGAAATATTGGCAAATGGTCTTATTTCTCTTGATTTAATGAAGGGAAATCCCAAAGAGATAGTAGAGGAAGGAGCACACGCTTTGTTTTTCCCACATGGATTGGGGCATATGTTGGGGTTAGATGTCCATGATATGGAAGGATTGGGAGAAGATTTAGTTGGATATGATGAGGACCAACAAAGAGATTTAAAATTTGGATTTAAATCTCTAAGGCTTGCCAGAGAATTAAAAGTAGGAAACGTATTGACCATAGAACCAGGAATTTATTTTATCCCAGAATTAATTAGAAGATGGAAAAGTGAAAATAAATTTGAAAATATGATAAATTATAAAGAAATTGAAAAATACTTAGATTTTGGTGGAATGCGTTATGAAGGAGATTATCTGGTTACATCTGATGGTGCCAGAAGATTAGGTGAAAAAATGCCAAAAACCATAGAAGAAATAGAAGATGCTATGAAGTAAAAAAAGTGGCTGTTAACTCTAACAGCCTATTTTTAGCATGTAATGTTTTGTTATGACTATAAGTATTAATTTAAAATTTCTAGACTACACAGACGGATTTCTTACATAGAAATGTAAGTACTATCTCCTAAATACCTACTATCGTTTCCGATTACATAAATTACAGAACCATCCTTAATAAAATCAATGACTGCTCTTACAATAGAAGGGGGTAGTACAGGACAGCCATCACTTCTTCCAAGAAAGCCAGTCTGTTGAATAAATTCTGTGGTAACATCATTACTTCCATGAATAACGATTCTTCTTTCATATGCATTGGAATTAAATCCTTCTTCCAGTCCAACAAGTCTTAAGGAATATCCATAGGAACCATCATAAGATTCACCTGTTTTGTAAAACCCTAATGAAGTTTGGAAAGAATTCCTCGTGTTGGAAAAATTAATCGGAAGGGTAAAACCGCTATTTTTTCCATGTGCCACTAAGGATTCAAATTTCAATACCATATTTTTCAAATCAATTACAAAAAATCTGTTTTCATCTGAAGCTTTAGTATAATCAATGATAGTAAATTGCCCTTTTTTTCTATCAGGGGTGGCAAGATAACCTCTGTATCCTCTTTCAAAAATACTAAATTCCAATTTTGAACTAAGTCCAAGCTGAGTATACAATGACCGAATATAGCTGTCAGTCACATTGATGGGGTCTTCATATGAATCCTCTTCAACATTATTTTCATTTTCATCTGCAACAGCTCCTTGTGCAGCATAATTTGAAGAATATTGCAAATTTTCAGTAGCTGCTGATAGTTTTAAAGTGGAAAAGCCGAGTAAAATAAAGAGTAATAAAAATTTTTTTAGCATTAGATCACATTCCTTGTTATAATATAGTATATATGATATATTATAAATAAAAATACATTTTATGTCAAATATAAAAAATAATATTTACTTGAGAAAAAGTATCCAGAAAGTTTATTATGTAATGCTTATTTAAATTGAAATCAAAATAATTCATAGTTTCAGAGGATTAAAATAAATATTTGTAGGAGAAATTTATGTTTTTGAAGGAAATTGAAATAAAAAATTGGCAGAGTATAAGTAAGACAAATGCAAAATATAATCATCTGACTACTTTCATAGGTCCGTCCAATCAAGGGAAAGGTTCAATTATGGAGTCTATGATGTTTTTTTTAGGGTATAGGAATTTTAGAACAAAGGATGTAAATGACGAAAATCATCCTACAGAAATTATGGGGATATTCTCTGAGCTTTCTGACAATATAATCCAAAATTACAGTAATTATATTTTAGATGAGACTTTAAGCATCAAAATAACTAGAGAAGTAACAGGAGAATTTTTCTATAGAGTCTTTGATAAAAGCAGACAATGGTTGAGTATAGGTGAAAAAACTTATAAAGATATTGTATCAAGTATTGATGTACTTTTTATCAATTCAGAAAATAATAAAGAGCAAAATATTTATTTTATGAAATCACTAGGTGAAATATTGACCAAAAGCGGATATGATATAGAAAAATTAATAGAACATATCAAAGAAATGCACGATTTATTTGTAAATCAATATGTAAGTAAAGGGCTTTATAGAAAATTAATTTTTGAAGCTTTTAAAGAAATAGGAGAAAATTCCAAAAAATATGGTAAAACTTTGCTTAATAATACAATTTTATTTTTTGAAGAGCCAGAATTATACTTACAGCCACAGGCCAGTAAGGAATTCTATAATATATTTTTAAATCTTACCGAAATAGGTCCCCAAATATTTATATCCACATACTCCAGTTATTTTTTGAGTATTAAGAATTACACATCTATAGCTGTGGTTAGAAATAAAGGGAAGGGAACTACAATTTTTCAATACAGAGGAATTTTATTTTCTGGTGATGAAGTCAAAAATTTTAATATGAACTATTGGATAAATCCTGATAGAAGTGAACTTTTTTTTGCTGACAAAGTGATATTAGTAGAAGGACAGACGGACAAAATAGTAATTGGATATTTGGCCGAAAAATTAGATATTTATAATTACAAATATTCTATAATCGAATGTGGGAGTAAGGGAATTATTCCACAATTTGTTAGACTTTTAAATGTCTTTCACATTCCATATATAGCTGTATACGATAGGGATAATCATAGATGGCGTACTAAAGAAGAGAGAGCAAATTCTAATTTGAAGAATAAAGTCATAAAAAGGATAATAAATTCTAAATTGGGAGCCTATATAGAGCTAGAAAATGATATTGAGGAAGAGATTTATAATGAAGAAAGAGAACGAAAAAATTATAAAAATAAACCTTTTAATGCACTTGCAGTGGTAAACAAAAATGAATATAAGATGCCTCATAAATTGAAATTAAAAATTATGAAGATATATGAATAGAAATCGTTAATAATTAATAAAATAAAAAGACCTTTACTTTAATAAATGAAAAGTAAAGGTTTTTTACATAATTTTTAGTACTTGTTTGAATTTTTGTAGAATAACTTTGTAAATAAATGATCTTTTTGGAATCAAGTTTGAGATTAATTTTATTTATTGACTATTTTGGCCAATACTCCATTTATAAAATCAGGAGTTTTATCATCACCATACTTTTTTGCCAGTTCAATGGCCTCATTAATTACAATTTCTTGTGGGATTTCTTTGGTAATTAATTCATAAATTGAATATATAAAAATAGATCTTTCTACATATCCAATTCTATCAAAGGACCACCCTATCATATTTTCATTTATTTTAGATAAAATATCTTCATTATTTTTTTCAATTTCAGATAAATATTTGGTAATAAATTCAATTTCGTCGTTTTTTTTGGTTTTATCATCTCTTTTAAGATAATTGTTTAAAACTTCATCAATATTTTCGCTCTTAATCTGGCTCTCAAAAACCAATTTAAAGACTTCCTCTCTAGCCTTTCTTCTACTCATTTTTTCCTCTCTGGTTACAAATAATTTATCATGTATATTTTTATCAATTTAAAAAAAGACAAAGTTTAATTTCAAATTGATCTTACTTTAAAGCTGTTTAAATTTAATTTAAGTATGGTTTTTAATTTTTTAACGATTGAGATAATTTTTAAATTTTTCTGAAAGAGTATCAAAAAAATCTGTACAACCTATCAGATAATAACCTAAAAAAGCCATGATGCCAATAATTATAGTCTTAAAAAATCCAAAGGATGTAAATAAAATTCCAATAAAAAGTCCAATTATAAAACCTAAATACTTTCTTTTATTTTCTATAATATTTTGCATACATTTTTCTAATAAATTATTTTGCATTTTGGTACCTCCAATCAATTTTAGTCAATTTCTGTTGTATCAACATCAGAACTATCATCTGAAGACTCTGCTACAGATGAATCCTCATTATTATCAAAAGAACCATTATCAAAAGAATTATTATCAGAAGATGAGCACTTCACTTCTTCGGTCTCTCCCACAATTGCGTCTTTTTCTGTAGTATCAATTGTTTCTGCGTTTTTTTTCTCCTTCTTACCAAACAACGAACCAAAAAAAGATTTGTTTTCTGATTTTTCTTCAGGAGTAGAGTTATCAGATGAAGAGTTTATGATGTCTTTTTTTATATCATCTTTTTTTATATCATCTTTGAAATAATTCTTTGAAGTTTCTTTGGCTAGATTTATGACATTACTTGATTCTTTGGCCTTTCCCATGTCATCAGAGGCATTCGTTTTAGGCTGAACTTCTTCTTTAATTTTTTTGGATAATTTTGCAATTATAAGCTCTATTTTGCCCACTTCTATGCCAATTTTTTCAGAAACTTCATTTTTTATATCATTTTGTAGGTTAGCTGATTTGTCAGTAACACTAGTATTCGTGGAGAGGTCCGCCTTCATCTTAATATCAAATTTCTTTCCATTCTTGACAGTTTCTACTTTTAAGTTTCTAATTTCATCATCTGCCTTCAGAATTTCCTTTATATAGTTATTAACTATAGTTGGAGAAACACTTACAATTCCATCGTCAGTTTTTATTTCATAATTTTTCTTTTCACCACTCAAAAAACTAATTATTTTTATAATACAAGTTCCAAAGTACAAAAATGAGATAAGAAAAATGTTCATTCGTAGACTAAATAAATTGAAAATAGGTACTGTTAATAATTTTGTTATAATCTTATCCAAAAATACTTGGGCAGTCTCTTGACGGAAAAGAGTTATAAAGCCATAAATTGTGCCAATGGCAGACATTGCAAATATTCCCAGCCATGCAAAGAAATTTAAGATTTTTATCTTCATAATGATCCTCCTTATTTTCCTCATATAATGTTTAGCCCTAACTAACAAACTATCACCAACAGACAGTTTTTAATTGAAAATCTATGTATCAATTCTAGTTAACTCAATTATATTCTTATTTCGATAGTTCAGGTCTTCTCTTGCAATAAAACCTCTATTTTCCCAAAAGGCATTTCCAATATCATTGCCAGAAAAAACAACTAAAGCTACTTTATTAATTCCTTCAAATTGTAATGCAGACATGGACATATCCAACAGCCTCTGCCCGATACCCTTTTTTCGTTCTGATAAAGAAACAGCCATATGATAGATATATCCACGTCTTCCATCATGACCACTAATAATTACACCAATTATTTCAGCATTTTTTTCTGCAACAAAGCATGTATTAGTATTTCGTTTTAAATATCTTGCGATTCCATCCTTGGAATCATCAACAGTATTTAGTCCCATACCTGGTGTGTTTATCCATAGTTCGTATATTCCATCATAATCACTAATAATCATTTTATGAAAATTCATCCAATTTCTCCCTCAAAATTCAATTTCTTTTTTAAAAATTAGAAAAACTACTTTCACCTTTTTCAGAGAGCGCCTATTTCTTAATATTGCCATGGCAACACTCCAGCAATTCCAAACACAACTAAAAACAACATAATACTAACAATAGCAAATATAAGTGCAAAGAAAAATAGTTTTTCTTGTGTTTTTGTGTAACGAGAAGTTTCCCAACTTGATGCTCTACCAATGTATGTAGTATCAATTTTAATTTTTCTGATGAAATATGTTTCAAAGGGACATTGATATTTTATGTATGAAACAGAAGCACCCACACGTCTGCGAAATTTTTGAAACAGTATTAAACCAACACAATAATCTTCAGTATCATTATGAAATCTAACATAGTAACCTCTGTCTTTTTTGTTATAAGATTTATAGTATTCTGATATTGTAGTGTTTACTTCCTCTTTTTTTAATACAATCAGTGGGCAAACAATATACGGAATAGCACAATTTGCAAAAATAACAGCAATAAATCCAACGGCCACTGAGCTCAAACAAGTCTGAATTAATTGGGAGTGGACATTAATATTTGTACCCAAATAATCAATGATAAAGACAGAGACTGCTGTAGTTATACCAATGATGACCAAGAGCAAGATATATGACTTGGGAAGTCTGTTTGATTGATGGGCAAATCCTGAAATTCGACCACAGCCAAGTACTAGCAAAATCCAAAAAACAGACAGAATAATTTGCAAGACGAAAAAGTCAGAACTACTAAAGTACAAAGAAAAAATACTGACTGGAATTGCTATAAGCAATATTTTTGTCCAACTCATTAATATAAAAAATGTTACCCCACATATAAACAATATTGATTTAACTTCTATGGTCCTTCCACCTCATATAATGTATATCTAGACGAAATTAAACAGAAAAAATTACAAAAGTTCATACCATACAATTAGCTAAATATAAACTATATTCTGATTTTTTTGAATACAAAGATAAAAAATTGTGGTAATATAACATTTCAAAATCTAGTAAATTTTACTCTAATATATTACCACATTGTTTAATTAAAGCTTCTATATAAATTAACTCTTGTTATTCTTCCTCTGCAACTTCTTCTTTTTCTTCAATTGGCGACTCATCAAGAATTTTTACATCTTGCACATAAACATTTACTTCAGCAACATTCAATCCACAGAATTCAGAAACTGCATTTAGAACGGATTTTTGAACTTCTTTGGCAACAGCAGAAATAGGGTGTCCAAATTCGACGATGATATTCACTTCTATTTTACACTCATTTTCGCCAATTTCTACTTTAACACCATTAGTTTGCTTCTTTTTTCCAAGTATTTTACTAACTTCCCCTACGACGCTTCCTACTAATTTGTAAACCCCTGAAACATCTTTAGCAGCCTTTGCAGCAATTGTTTTTACTACTTCATCTGCAATTCTAATATTTCCTATCTCGTACATCTTTAGACACCTCCAAAATATCTGTATAATTATATTGAGACGACTCTTAATTTAATTATACTATAAAACTAAATTTTTTCAAGATAATAAATTTGACAACATACATAATATTTAGATATCTTGGGAAAATTGCTCATCTATGAAATTTGTATAGACCTTTCCTTCAAGATATTGTTGATTATTTAATACTTTCAAATGAAAAGGAATAGTAGTGTCAATTCCTTCTATAATAAATTCTTCCAAAGCTCTTTTCATTTTTATTATAGCCTCTTCCCTATTGATAGCAAAGGTGATTAATTTGCCTATCATAGAATCATAGTAAGGAGAAATTTCGTAACCTTGATACGAATGAGAGTCAACCCTCACTCCGTTTCCCCCAGGTACAATATATTTTTCCAAAATACCTGGAGAAGGCAAAAAATTATTCTCACTATCTTCGGCATTAATTCTACATTCTATAGCATGTCCCTCCATCAATATATCGGATTGCTTTATGTTTAACTTTGCTCCAGAAGCCACTTGAATTTGAAGCTTTATAATATCAAGACCTGTAACCATTTCTGTGACTGTATGTTCCACTTGCACTCTAGTATTCATTTCCATAAAGAAAAAATCGTTGTTTTGATCCACAAGGAATTCTAAAGTTCCTGCAGAGTCATATTTTATTGCGGTTGCAAGTGCTACAGCGGCTTCTCCCATTTTTCTTCTTGCATTAATTGGCAAAGAAAACGACGGAGCCTCCTCTATGAGTTTTTGATGCCTTCTTTGTATGGAGCAGTCTCTTTCACCCAAGTAAATTACATTACCATGCTTATCTCCTATAATTTGTATCTCAATATGTCTAGGATTTTCTAAGTATTTTTCTACATAGACATCTGGATTTCCAAAGGCAGCCTCTGCTTCATTTTGTGCTGCAATAATATTATCTGCAAGTTCCTCTTCATTTCTAGCTATTCTCATTCCTTTTCCGCCACCACCAGCAGTGGCTTTTATTATTACAGGATAACCAACTTTTTCTTTGATAAATTTCTTTGATTCTTCAATATCCTCTACTATTCCAGTACCATTGGTCACAGAGACATTATTGGCAATGGCAGTGGCTCTTGCAGTGGCTTTATCTCCCATTTGAGTGATGCATTGTGGATTCGGTCCAATAAAAGTAATATCATACATTTGGCAAATTTCGCCAAATTTTGCATTTTCTGATAAAAATCCATATCCTGGATGAATGGCATCAGCTCCAGTAATCTCAGCAGCAGCCATTATATTTGGAATTTTTAGGTATGATTCACTGGCAGCAGCACCTCCAATACAGACAGCTTCATCAGCAAGACGTACATGAAGACTATCTTTGTCTGCTTCTGAATAGACTGCCACAGTGGCGATTCCAAGTTCTTTTGCCGCTCTAATTATCCTTACTGCTATTTCACCTCTATTTGCAATAAGTATCTTTTTAAACATTTATCCTCCCAATGTAAATGACTTTTTTATCTGTATAGTAATCAACCTAATTTTTCTTTTAGTCTTATTAATTTTTTGCCAAAATCAACAGGAGCTCCATTATCTACTAAAATATCATCCACTATACCAGAAAATTTGGATTTAATAGGATTTTCAACACCTAAGGTAAGAATGTATCCTATGTCATCTCCAACTTTAATCTCATTTCCTTTTTCTACTTTGGTCTTAGCCGTTTCAGAGGATCTATAGAAATATCGACCAATATTTTCAGAAATAATATCAACATAAGTTGAGTTGTCTTCTTTTTTTGTTTCCAAAGGAATTTCTGGATTACATTGGATAATTTTATTTTTCAATTCTTTTTTAGGATCAAACTCTCCCTTCAGGACCACTGAAAAATCATCTGTTTTAAGAGAAATTTCAGTAAGATTTTTCTGGTCTAAAATTTTCATTAAGCTTTCTATTGTCTCAAAGTCATTATCAATATTACTTTTTTTGTCTTTACTCATAGAATCCTCCCAAAGTTTACATAACATTCTATCATTTTCGCAACTATATTTCAACTTAATAAATATTATTTTATTATTATTTTATTATCACCCAAAAGAGATTTTATCCCCTTTATAAAGTCAATATTCGGAATGACCTTGTATTTTGTGGGTTTAATCTGCTTTTTGTTATTTTCTTTGGTAGCGAATATAACTTCAGAACTTCCAGAATGAGATTTGATCAAGTCTTTTAATTGTAAATATTTTAATTTATCGCTTTTTTCAATAAAAATAAATACCTTATATTTTGCTTCGTTGATAATATCATCTAAAAATTTGATTTTTTTCACTATTATTTTTTTTGTGACTTTGTCATTGAAAGAATCCTCTTGAATATAACCATCTATGTATACAGCTTTCCCTTCCACCAAAATATGAGCATATTCTTTGAATGTATTAGGAAAAACAGTTCCTTCTATATCATTTAAGTAATCTTCCAATATGAAATTAGCCATTACTTCACCAGTACGTTTGGTTACTATTTTTTTGACATCTCTTAAGATTCCATGTGCTCTGAGATTGTTTTGATTTTTACTTTCTTCAATGGTTTTGATACTTTTTAGTTTATATGTATCTATAATTTCTTTGTATTTATCTAATGGGTGACCACTAAAATAGAACCCGAGATATTCCTTTTCCATGGCAAGTTTTTCATCCAATGTAAAATCAGGACTTTCTGGTAATACAAATTTTCCAATGACAGATTTAGAACCACCAAAAAGATTCATTTGTTGAATTTCATCCTCAATGGCTTTTTTTGAGGCAAAATTTATAGCCTTATCTAAGAATAAATATTTTTGCTTTCTATTGCCAGGCAATGAGTCAAAAGCCCCTGCCAAAATCAAAGACTCCAGAGTTCTTTTGTTTATGCCATTTTTTTTGTTTCTAGTTATAAAATTTTCAAAAGTTTTGTATTCTCCATTTTTTTCGAGCTCTTCTACTATTCCATTAACTGTGCCTTCACCAACGTTTTTGATGGCAGCTAAACCATAGATAATCCCTTCCCCTCTTACTACAAATTTGGCACTTGCTCTATTGACATTAGGTAAGTATAATTTGACATTATGGTTTTTAGCATCATTGACATAATAAGCAATATTTTCCACATGACTCATATAGGAAGTCAGAATCGCTGCATAATAGTATTTCATATAGTGTGTTTTTAAATATGCAGTCCAATATGCAACCAGTGCATAGGCAGCAGAATGGGATTTATTGAAACCATAACCAGCAAATTTGTCAATCAAATCAAATATTTCAACAGATTTCTCTTTAGTATAACCATTTGCTGTCGCTCTCTGTACAAATTTATCTTTATTCTCTTCCATTACTTTAAAATCTTTCTTTCCAATGGCTCTTCTAAGTAAATCTGCTTCTCCAAGAGAATAGTTAGCCATTTGGCTGGTAATTTTCATCACTTGCTCTTGGTAGAGAATAACTCCATAAGTCTCTTCTAAGATTTTTTCCAAGGAAGAATGGGGATATTTAATTTGAGAAATTCCATTTTTGCAATTGATGAAGTCATCAACCATCCCAGAGCCCAGAGGACCTGGCCTATAGAGAGCCAAAAGAGCAATAATATCTTCAAATTTGTCAGGCTTTAACTTTACAATAATTCTTCTAATCCCACTAGATTCCAATTGAAATACACCAGAAGTATCTCCAGCGGACAACATTTCATAGACCTCTTTTGAATTCAAGGGAAGGCTGTGAATATCAATCTCTTTTCCAGTATCAGATTTGATGTAATCTATACATCTTTTAAGTATAGTCAAGTTATTCAATCCCAAAAAATCCATTTTTAGTATTCCTAACTCTTCCAATTCTTTCATTTGATATTGGGTAGCCAAAGTGATAATTTTTCTATCAATATTGACATTATTGTCACTATTGCTTCTGTTGTCACTATAGAGAGGAACCACATTTGTTAAAGGCTCTTTGGAAATTACGATTCCAGCTGCATGGATAGAAGCATGCCTAACTGTATTTTCTAATTTTTCAGAAATATCAATTACATTTCTTAATTCAGAATCACTATTGTATATTTTTTTAAATTCTTCAGACTCTTTTTTTAGATTTTTTAATTTTCCGTTAAAGGGAATAATCTTTGCCAGAGTATTTATTTTGGATAAAGGAACTTCTAATACTCTCCCTACATCTCTAATGGCTGCTTTTGCTTTTAAAGTTCCAAAGGTAATTATTTGAGCTACTTTGTCATCATCATATTTTCGTGTAACATACTCTATTACTTCTTGACGCCTTTCACGGCATATATCAATATCAATATCTGGCATGGATATTCTTTCAGGATTCAGAAATCTCTCAAATAGAAGATTGTACTTAATTGGATCCAATTCTGTAATTCCCAAAGAATAGGCAACTAAACTTCCTGCAGCGGATCCCCTCCCTGGGCCTATGGGAATGTCGTTTTTTTTGGAAAAATAAATAAAATCCCACACCACAACAAAATAAGCGGCATATCCCATTTTTTCAATTACTGACAATTCATAACTAGCTCTTTCTTTTATTTCATTTGTGAGCTTTTCATTGGGATATCTCTTGCTTAAACCTTTATACACGAGTTTCTTTAAATATTCGTCTATATTTGGAGAACTGTCTGGAACCTTGTATTCAGGAAATTTTAGAACTCCAAATTCGATGTCTACATTACACCTATCAGCGATTATCATAGTATTATTAATAGCGTCTTTATATTTTTCATCAAAAGAGGCAACAACTTCCTCGTAGCTTTTGAGATACAATTGGTCTGTTTCTATACGCATTCTATTATGGTCACTGATTTTGGCAGATGTTCCAATGCATATAATAATATCTTGAAGAGGGTGATCCCCTTTGTTGACATAATGAGTATCATTTGTGGCTACAAGACCAATGCCAAATTTGTTCCCTAGTTGATGAAGTTTCTCATTTACAATAATTTGTTGTGGAATATTATTAGATTGGACTTCCAAATAAAAATTTTCTTTTCCAAATATATTGATATATTCTTTCAAAGTTTTTTCTATTTCCTCTCCTTTTTCATTATCCAAAATTCTTTTTGGAATTTCTCCTTGCATACAAGCAGATAATGCAATTACTCCATCACTGTGGTTTTTTAGGAAGTTTTTATCAATTCTAGGTCTATAATAAAATCCTTTTGTGTAGCTTGCAGAAGTTATTTTGAGGAGATTTTCATAACCTTTATTATTAGCTGCAAGCAAAACAAGGTGAAATGTGCGTCCTTTTTTTTCTTCCATGTTGAATTCAGAAATATAAGCTTCGATTCCTATTATTGGTTTTATTCCACTCTCTTTGGCTTTTTTATAAAACTCTATTGCACCAAAAAGATTGCCATGGTCTGTAATGGCAATGGATGTCATCCCTAGGTTTTTAGCTTTTTTAACATAGTCACTTATTTTCCCAACACCATCCAAAAGACTATACTCAGTGTGGAGATGTAAATGAGTAAAATTATTCATAAGATTAATCACCCTTTTATATACTATGAGTATATTTTATCATATTGTTCATATAAATTCAAATAACATAAATGTACTTTAAAAAAGAATTAAAAAAATTAAATTTAATAAAAATAAAGCAGAAAAAAGTTATGGAAAGTTATATGATGAACTTTAAATATATTTTTCAGTAAAGAAAACAACCAGTGGGAGTAGGCTAAACAACCACATTTGAAAAAAATAAAAATTATCTATTGACATTTATTATATTATTTGATAAAATAAATATCGTCATTGGGGTGTAGCCAAGCGGTAAGGCAACGGACTTTGACTCCGTCATGCGATGGTTCGAATCCATCCACCCCAGCCATTTTTAGTGCACTTTATGTTTTTAAACTAGAATTGGCGAAGGGTTATATATTTATAACTCTGAAAAAATTATAAATATATATTCTGTGTTTTTTAGGAACGTCGTCAAACGCTCTTATTTTGTGTTTAAAGCCATTTTTAGAAATAAGCGTTTTTATCATCTAAAGATAGATAATGGTCTTAAATTTAAAATTACAAAGCCTCAGACATGTTTAAAATACTATTATGAAAACTTTTTACAAAAAATGATTTATTTTTTAGAAAAGTGGTATAGCATATATTACCCAAATATTTTAATGAACAGCCTGAAAGGGATGATACCTTTTTTGCAAACAAATTATCTACAATTCTATGAGGAGATAGTTAAAGACTTTTACAATTTTATGGTTTTAATATCGCAATAATCTAAAAACATACCATCATTGCTTCCACAAGAAAGAGTGCAATTAAATTTTAAATTTTCATCCAACATAATCTTCTTTAAATTAATATTTTGAAGTGAGTCTATAATCTCATATTGATTGCCTACTGGAAAAAATGGACTTCCAGGATAACCAAACAAATAATAATTTTCTTGAAGAGCATTACAACGTTGACAGTGATTAGCAAAAGTCACACCAATTATTTTTGAAATGTCAGTCTTAACATTATAATTATTTTTAAGATATTCTAGAATACTCTTTGGAATATCTTTTTCATTATCATTCCAGATGACTCTTACTTCTCGCTCATTGTTAAAACCATGTAGTTCTACTTCATAATTTATTGGTTCTTCATATAGGTAATATAATTCAATGAACTTTTCTAGTCCTAATCCCACTACGATAGTTTTTGGTTCTTTGTCAAGTGGTGTTGTTAAAAAAATAAATAATCTTTT
>JGI994J12354_10000414_pt1 | contig 42241 bp, 38 predicted proteins | sample IntmicLarv3ML3BL_FD_12354 | JGI IMG/M metagenome (IMG submission 12354) | reverse complement strand
GGTTTTATTAATAAATATATAATATATTATTTGACTGATGGTTCACAGATGAAGTTATATATTTCTAAAGAGGATATATTAGAAGATATGCATATAATTGATATTGCTGGAAGGGAATTTATGTTAGATGATAATAGTTTGGGGCTAAGTATAGAAAATGAACAATCAAAAAAAATATCAACTAAATGAGTGAGAAATGTGCATAAGAAATAAGAGAATGTAAAATGAAGTATGTAAGTTCAAAATGAACTTTACAAACTCTGTTTTACATTCCCCTCTAATCAAGAACGTGAAAATATGAAAGAGTCTAATTGTTAAATATCAAAAAGATAACCGATAGTTTTTAAAAATGTTTTAACTTTTGGGGGTCAGTTTATAAAATTCATAACACGGTTTTACTAAGACTGCTTTTATTTTGTGTTAAAAATATTAAATCAAATATTTTCTGACTGCTCAAATGTAAAAACTTACTTTTGTATATAAGCAGAAAAATGTTTTGAAATTCATTTAAAAATAATAGATATTAAACATTAACAGCATTTTGTAAATGTTCCATATAAATATTCTGAACAGAAGGATATTCACCAAGTCCCTTTAATGAATAAGAAACTTTATAACCTAAATTAGTTAAAATACTCTTCCAAGAATCATCATCATCACTTGCCATATCATTAATAGCATGGTCACCTGCAACAAACATAAGCGGTATAAGGTGTATCTTGGTATAGCTTGATATTTTAAGTTGTTCTATAATGATGTCAATGGTTGGAAAAGCTTCTACAGTGCCAACAAAAAAATGTTTATAGCCCTTTATCTTAAAAAAGTAGTCCAGTGCAGCATAAACAGGATTAATAAAATGTTCAGTTCCATGCCCCATACAAATTATAGCAGTATCGTTACAATTTAAGTCAGTAAATTCAGAAGTAATTGCATTGACTAATTGTTCTTGATCTGTAGTTGAATAAAGAAGAGGATTACCAACTTTAACCGACTTAAATTTATCTGAAAATGTATTAATTGTTTCAATCATGGCAGTATTTTCTGTACCAAATATAATATGTGTAGGCTGGACTATAAGTTCTTCATAACCGGCGTTATGAATAGCTAAAAGTGCCTCTTCAACTGTATAGATATTAAGCTGTTCAGTTCTTTTTAATTTATTAATAATCATTTTGCTGGTAAAGGCTCTAAAAACATCACAATTAGGATAAGTGGTTTGAACCAATGTTTCAAAAGCATCTATTGTACATTCTCTAACTTTTTTAATTGAAGTTCCAAAACTTACGATAAGTATAGCTGTTTTTATCATATTTTAAATATCCTTATTCCTCGTCATTTAAAAGCTCGTCAAATTCTTCAGCGTCAAGAAGTTCATCAAAAGCATCTGCAACCAATTCATACTCTTCATCATCTTCGATATTATCAAGATTAGGATTGCCGTCAGTATCTTCTGAATAACGATAAAGGAATACTTCACCCTCTTCATTTTCTTCTTCTTCCATTGGAAGCAGGGCTATATATTGTTTATCTCCGGCAGGGAAGATAGATACAACAAAACATTCAACTTCTGTATCATCTTCAAGTGTAAGTGTTACTGTCATTTCATCTAAATCTTTTTCTGTACTCATGTAAATTACCTCACTATGTATTATTATATTTATATTATTAAAGTTACTGTATCAAAATGTTAAATAAAAAGCAATACTAAAGAATTTAATGCGCAAGATTCTTAAAGTATTAAAGAGTTATACATTAAAACGGAAAAGAATAACATCACCATCTTTAACAATATATTCTTTGCCTTCAAGTCTAACCAGACCCTTATCTTTTGCAGCAGAGAGTGAACCGCATTCAATTAAATCTTTATAATTAACAATTTCAGCACGAATAAATCCACGTTCAAAATCTGTATGAATTTTACCGGCTGCTGCTGGGGCTTTAGTGCCATTTGCGATAGTCCAAGCACGAGTTTCTTGTTCGCCAGCAGTAAGGTAACTAATAAGTCCAAGTAAACTATAACTTGCTTTTATTAGTTTTTCAAGACCTGATTCTGAAAGTCCAAGGTCTTCAAGAAACATCTTTCTTTCATCATCATCAAGTTCAGCAATTTCTTGTTCAATTTGAGCACATATGACAAAAACTTCACTGCCTTGCTCTGAGGCAAACTGACGAACAGAAACCACATGCTCATTAGAAACCGCATCATCGGCCAAATCATCTTCCAAAACATTAGCTGCAAAAATGACAGGTTTGTGAGTAAGAAGTGTAAGTGAAGCAATAAAATCACTCTCTTCGTCATCATTAGTTTCAAAATTCTTAGCTAAATTGCCCTCTTCTAAATAGGCTTTTAATCTCTCAAGTATAGCTAATTCTTTAGCAAGAACTTTATCATTTTTAGCACCTTTAGCAGTTTTAGCAATACGTCTGTCTATAATTTCTATATCAGAAAATACTAACTCCAAATTAATGGTTTCAATATCTCTAAGTGGATTAACATTACCATCAACATGAATAACATTTATATCATCAAAACAACGAACAACATGTACAATAGCATCAACCTCTCGTATATTAGATAAAAATTGATTGCCAAGTCCCTCTCCTTTAGAAGCACCTTTAACCAAACCAGCAATATCAACAAATTCAATAACAGCTGGAAGAATTTTTTTAGAGTTATATAAACTTGCAAGTTGCTGTAATCTAGAATCTGGAACTGTAACTACTCCGATATTTGGATCTATTGTACAAAATGGGTAGTTTGCAGATTCAGCTCCAGCTTTGGTAAGTGAATTAAAAAGTGTACTTTTGCCTACATTAGGGAGGCCTACTATACCTAATTTCATTGAAAAATATCCTTTCTGAGCCATAATAAATACGGAAATTAAGCCTAATGTTATAGACAAAAACCGTTTTTGATATTTTAGTGTATCATAGTTTTATAAAAATAGAAAGAGTGGTTTGCAATTTAGATAAAATGAGGTTAAAATAAGGTGATATGTATACTTTGTATAAAGTAAATAAAGGAGATGTAAGAAATGGAAAATAAAGGTGGTTTTGATTTGAGTTTTACCAATCTAGGAATAACCATAGAAAGTTTAGGGAAAAGTATAACGATATTTGGGTTTGAAGTCGCATATTATGGAATAATAATAGGAATAGGTATGATGCTTGGTATATATATTGCATGTTTAAATGCTAAAAGAATAGGCGATAATGAAGAAAAATATATGGATTTTGCAATATATGGAATTTTATTTGCGATAGTAGGGGCTAGATTATACTATGTTATATTTGATTGGAATAGTTATAAAGGTGATTTGTTAGAAATATTTAATATTAGAGGAGGCGGACTTGCTATTTATGGGGGTGTTATAGGCGGTGCATTGGCACTTATCATTTATTGTAGAGTTAAGAAAGAATCATTTTTTGCCATGGCAGATGTGGCTGTTACTGGATTGCTAACAGGACAGATAATAGGCAGATGGGGAAATTTCTTTAATTGTGAGGCATTTGGCGGATATACAAATAACTTGTTTGCTATGCAGATTAGAAAATCATTAGCAAATTCTGCAATGATAAATCAAGAACTGTTAGATAATATTAAAATTATAAATGAAATAGAATACATACAAGTACATCCTACATTTCTGTATGAATCTATGTGGAATACAGTATTATTGATTATCATTATGCTGACAATTAAAAAGAAGAAATTCAATGGGCAGATATTTTCATATTATTTAATAGGGCATGGAATAGGACGTTTTATAATAGAGGGATTACGTACAGATCAATTAAAAATAAGCACTACAAATATAGCCGCCTCTCAGTTATTATCGGCAATATTGGTTGGAACTGGAATTGTATATACATTAACAAAGGGCAAATTTAAAAATACATTATTAACTGGAAAAAAGTAAAATATATAACATATGAGTTGTTGTGGTTTAATGTTGTAAGTTTAGATAAACTTATTAAAAAAATTGCTAAATAAGTTATAGAGAATGTTAGTAAGTTTGTAAGTGTGATAAGCTATGTAAAGAGATTACTAAGTGCTGTCTAGGTTTATTGCACAAACTTTTACACTTTTAACTGACAATGTGAATGTATCATGATATAATATCTTTACATATATATTTATAAAATTTAATAAAAGTTCAATTTGCGGCAGTGATTTATAATTTTAAATTGTGCAAGTATGTTGATAAATCAAAGAATTTGTGGAATAATCCTAATTCTTACTGAAAAGCTGTATATATTAAGCATAAATATGGTATATATAAATCAAATAATGTTAAACTAAAATATAGCATATATAAAATCAAATAATATTAAGCTAAAATATAGCATATATAAAATCAAATAATGTTAAGTTAAAATATAGCATATATAAAATCAAATAAATTAAGCTAAATATAGTATATATAAATCAAATAAATTAAGCTAAAATATAGTATATATAAATCAAATAAATTAAGCTAAAATATAGCATACATAAAATCAAATAATGTTAAGTTAAAATATAGTATATATAAAATCAAATATATTAAGTTAAAATATAGCATATATATAAATCAAATAAATTAAGCTAAAATATAGCATATATAAAATCAAATAATGTTAAGTTAAAATATAGTATATATAAATCAAATATATGAAGCTAAAATATAGCATATATAAATCAAATAATATTAAGTTGAAATATAGTATAATTAAAATATAATAGTATATAAAAATGTAACTCATTTGTTAAGGAGAATGACTTGATGAATATATATTTTGATAATGCTGCAACCACAGTTGTATTGCCGGAAGTTGCAGATATTGTTTATAAGGTTATGACTAAAGACTATGCAAATCCATCATCACTTCATATTAAAGGTGTGGAAGCAGAAAGATATATAAAAAGGACAAAAGAACAGCTTGCAAATATCTTAAAAGTAAATAAAAAAGAGATAATTTTTACTTCTGGCGGAACAGAATCGAACAATATGGCATTAATAGGCACTGCCTTTGCTAATAAACGTAGCGGAAATCATATAATAGTAAGTGGAATAGAACATTCATCAGTGTCAGCACCAATAAAATACTTAGAAGAAGAGGGATTTAAAGTTACAGTATTGCCAGTAGATTCGACTGGAAGAGTTATAGTAGAAAAATTAAAAGAGGCACTATGTGCAGACACTATTATTGTATCTGTTATGTATGTTAATAATGAAATTGGAACAATTCAGCCAATAAGTGAAATTGCAGAGGTGATAAAACAAAGTGATTTTAACCCTTTGTTTCATGTTGATGCAATCCAAGGCTTTGGAAAATTCAAAATATATCCTAAAAAATTAGGAATAGATTTATTGTCAATAAGCGGACATAAATTTCATGCACCAAAAGGTGTAGGTGCATTATATATTGCAGATAAGGTTAAGATAAATTCATTATTATACGGCGGAGGTCAGCAAAATGATTTAAGGTCTGGGACTGAAAATGTTCCGGCAGTTGCGGCTTTGGGACTTGCAGCAGATATTGCCTATAAAAATTTAGAACAAAATATCTCTCATATGTATACACTTAGAAATCTTTTTATAGAAGAGTTAAAAACTATACCTGAGGTATTTGTAAATGGAGCATTAGATGAAAAAGCGGCGCCTCATATCTTAAATATAAGTTTTAAAGGTGTTAGAAGTGAAGTGCTTTTGCATACTCTTGAAGAAAAAGGTATATATGTATCGGCAGGTTCAGCTTGTACAGACCATAAAAATAAAGGAAGCAATGTACTTAAAAATATAGGACTAGATAAAGATTTATTAGAAACTACTATTAGATTCAGTTTTAATGCATATAATACATGTGATGAAGTGCTGACATGTGTAGATGTTATAAAAGAACAATTACCTATACTTAGAAGATTTAGCAGAAAGTAGGTTGAAAGTATATCTAGTTAAGTGTTTTGTTAGAATGAGATTTAATATATAAAAATAATTATTTGTAAATGAGGAGGAAAAATGTTTAAAGCATTTTTAATAAAGTATGGTGAAATTGGTGTAAAAGGGAAAAATAGGTATTTATTTGAGGATGCTCTTATAAATCAAATTAAATATTCCTTAAAGAATGTTACAGGTGAATTTGAAACATCAAAGGAATCAGGAAGAATATATGTAGAAGCTAAGAATGATTTTGATTATGATGAAACAATAGAGGCACTTAGCCATGTTTTTGGTATAGTTGGAATTTGTCCTGTATTACAGATTGAAGATAAAGGTTTTGAGGATTTAAGTGCTGTAATTGTTGAATATATGAGGTCAATGTATGGTGATAAAAACTATACATTCAAGGTACATTCAAGAAGAGCCAGAAAAAACTATCCTAAGACATCATTTGAAATAAATTGTGATATAGGTGAAGCCATTCTTAAAACATTTCCTAATTCAAAGGTTGATGTACATAAACCAGACATATACCTTAATATAGAAATAAGGAATCGCATAAATATTTTTTCAGAAATTGTATCAGGACCAGGAGGTATGCCGATAGGTACAAATGGTTCAGCGATGTTATTATTATCAGGCGGTATAGACAGTCCAGTTGCAGGATATATGATATCAAAAAGGGGAGTGCAGTTACAAGCTGTATATTTCCATGCACCGCCATATACAAGTGAAAGAGCTAAACAAAAGGTAGTGGACCTTGCACGATTAGTATCTAAATATTCAGGTCCGATTAAACTTCATATAATAAATTTTACAGATATACAGCTTGAAATTTATGAAAAGTGTCCTCATGATGAACTTACTATTATTATGCGCCGTTATATGATGCGTATTGCAGAAAGTATTGCTAAGGAAAATAATTGTCTTGGGCTTATTACAGGTGAAAGTATAGGACAAGTGGCTTCGCAGACATTAAAGAGTTTAGCGGCAACTAATGAAGTATGTACTATTCCGGTATATAGGCCAGTTATAGGCTTTGATAAACAAGATATAGTTGATATAGCCGTAAAAATAGATACATATGAAACTTCAATATTGCCATTTGAAGATTGCTGTACAATATTTGTAGCAAAACATCCAGTAACTAAGCCAAATATAAATATTATTCGCCGTTCAGAAGAGAAACTTGCAGACACTATAGATGAACTTGTAAAAAAAGCAATAGAAACAACAGAAGTTATAGATGTAGAATATAATTAACAATTTAAAATAAAAGTAAATATGAAAAACGCAAAAATAATAAAGATACAAATGTTATAAAGCTGAAAATCATATATAGTTGTATGATTTGTAAAATTAAAAGATACCCTAATCGGGTATCTTCTAAATATATTCAATGTATAAAATCAAAATTAATCAACAATATAAGGCTTAAGAATATTAAGCACTTCATCAACATTATTTTCTGCATGAATATTTAGGTCGATAGGTTTTGATAAATCAAGACTAAAGATGCCCATGATTGATTTAGCATCAATCACATATCTTCCGGAAACCAAGTCAAAATCAATATCAAATTTGGTTAAATCATTTACAAAAGATTTAACTTTATCAATAGAGTTAAGTGAAATACGTACAGTTTTCATAGTGAAAGACCTCCTTATATTTAGTGGTAAAACATAACAATGAATTATATAAAGTTATGTATATAGTAATACTACTAATCAAGATAAGAAAAGTCAATAGTTAGAATAACTAAAAAAATTAGCATATGATACAATAAAAGGATAAGGAATAGTTTGAAATGAAAAAAGTTGCATTACATACATTAGGGTGCAAGGTAAATACATATGAAACAGCAGCTATGCAGCAATCTTTAGAAGCGCAAGGATATGATATAGTGCCTTTTTCTGACAAGGCTGATATTTATATTGTAAATACATGTACAGTTACTAATATTGCCGATAGAAAATCAAGACAAATGCTTCATAAAGCAAAGAAGATGAACAAAGAAGCCGTAGTAGTGGCAGTTGGCTGTTATGTACAGTCAGCGAGGGAAGCTCTTGAAGCTGATGATACAGTGGATATTATCATAGGTAATAATAAGAAAAAGGACTTGATACAGATTTTAGATGACTATGAAGCGAATCATTTTTATAAAGGTGCAGTTATAGATATAAATGAAACCAGTGAGTATGAAACATTAAGTATAAATAGCAGCGGAGAGCATACCAGAGCCTTTATTAAGATACAAGATGGCTGTAATATGTTTTGTACATATTGTATAATTCCATTTGCAAGAGGCAGAGTAAGAAGCAGAAAGGCAGAGGATATTATAGCTGAAATTACAAAACTGGTAAATGCAGGATATAAGGAAGCTGTGCTTACAGGTATACATTTAAGTTCATATGGTATAGATTTTGAAAATAAAGAAGAGTATAATTTATTATCATTAATAGAACAAATAAATGAGATTTCAGGGCTTGATAGAATTAGATTAGGGTCATTGGAACCTAGAATAGTTACTGAAAAATTCGTATTGACTCTATCTAAGATGAAAAAGTTTTGTCCTCACTTTCATTTGTCATTACAAAGTGGCTGTGATGTTACATTAAAGCGAATGAATAGAAGATATGATACTAAAGAGTTTAAAGAAAAATGTGAACTTCTTAGAAAGTATTTTGACAATCCAGCAATTACTACAGATATAATAGCAGGGTTTCCCGGCGAAACGGAAGAAGAATTTGAAAATACTTATGAGTTTTTAAAAAATATAGCTTTCGCAGAAATGCATGTTTTTAAATACTCTAAAAGAAGCGGAACTAAAGCGGCAATAATGGAAAATCAAATTTCAGATTCTATAAAGCATGTAAGAAGTGAGAAACTTATAAAATTGGGACAAGTTATGTCTGATAAATTTATAAAAAACTATGAAGATAAGATACTATCTATATTAGTTGAAGAAGAAACTGAAATAGAAAATACTAAGTATTTAGCAGGATATTCTAAAGAATATATAAAGGTGTTAATACCAGCAAATACAGCTATAAAGGGTGAAATAATAGATGTAAAATTTGATAAAAAATATGATAATACTACTATTTTATGTGAACGAATTACTAAATAGACTTGCCGAAAACGTAAAAGTGTATTAAAATATAAATTACAATAGTTAAGGACGTGATAAAATGGCGGATATTTATAACACACAATTTTTCACAGATGTTCCAGACACGCAGATTGAAGTCAGCGATGTCTTGAGTCAGGTATATGAGGCACTCACAGAGAAAGGATATAACCCTATAAGTCAAATTGTAGGTTATGTACTCTCAGGAGATCCGACATATATTACAAGTCATAAAAGTGCTAGAAGCCTTATTATGAAAGTTGAACGTGATGAAATTTTAGAAGAACTTATGAAAAATTATATTGAAACTAAATTGGTTAAGTAAAATGTAAAACGAACATTATAAGTTCGTTTTATCGTTGTGCAAAAAGTACTCAAATACTCTATGTTTTGGTGTAATAGATAATAATAATGGAGATATACATATATGGCAACCAGAATTATGGGTTTAGATTATGGCTCAAAGACTGTAGGTGTTTCAATTAGTGATGCCTTGGGAATTACAGCTCAAGCATTAGAAACAATATGGAGAAAAGAAGAAAATAAACTTCGTCGTACTTTGGCACGAATTAATGAGTTAGTTAAAGAATATGAAGTCACAGAAATCATCTTAGGATATCCTAAAAATATGAATAATACAGTTGGAGAAAGAGCAGAAAAGACTTTATTATTTAAGGAAATGCTAGAAAAAAGATGCGGAATTAATGTTGTACTTTGGGATGAGCGTTTGACTACAGTTGAAGCAGAGCAAATCCTTATAGATTTAGGTGTAAAAAGAGAAGAACGAAAAAATCATATAGACAAAATTGCGGCAGGCATTATATTGCAGGGATATATAGATTTTGGACATTCTAAATCAGATTAAATTAATTGGTTATTTAATATTGACTATATAAATAATTATAGTTTTTATTTTAAAGTCAAAAATGAAAAATTACAAAATAAGAGAGGAGTTATATGGAAAAGATAGTTTTTGTTTCAGATGAAGAAGAAATAGAATTATATATTATTGAACAAACTAGGGTTCAGGGAGCTGATTACCTGTTGGTTACAGACAGTGATGAAGAAGATAGTGAATGTTATATATTAAAAGATACTTCTAATGCTGATGAAGAAGATGGCGATTATATCTTTGTAGAAGATGAAAAAGAATTGGATGCACTTATGAAAGTTTTTGCTGAACTGTTAGAAGATGTTAAAATTGAAAAAATATAGAATAAAATGAAAATTATAGAGTAAAATAAATAGTGGATTTTACTCAAAATGGAGGAAATTTAGTTAGTGAAGAAAGAATATAAAGGAAAAGTGAAAATTATTCCATTAGGCGGACTTGAACAAATAGGTATGAACATGACAGCCTTTGAATATGAAGACAGTATTATTGTAGTAGATTGTGGTGTAGCATTTCCAGGAGATGATATGCTTGGAATAGATTTAGTTATTCCTGATGTAACATATTTAAAGGATAATATACATAAAGTAAAGGGATTTGTTATTACCCATGGGCATGAGGATCATATTGGTGCTTTGCCGTATATTTTAAAAGAAGTAAATGTTCCTATGTATGGAACTAAGCTTACCTTGGGATTAGTTGAAAATAAATTAAAAGAACATGGACTTATGCGTAATACAAAACGTAAAGTTGTAAAACAAGGTCAGTCCATTAATCTTGGATGTTTTAGAATAGAATTTATTCGTGCAAACCATAGTATTGCAGATGCAACAATGCTCGCAATATTCTCACCAGCAGGAATTATAGTACATACAGGTGATTTTAAAATTGATTATACACCAGTATTTGGTGAAACAACAGACCTTCAAAGGCTTGGAGAACTTGGTAAAAAAGGTGTAATGGCACTTCTTTGTGATAGTACAAATGCAAGGCGAGCAGGGTTTACTATGTCAGAGAGAACAGTAGGAAAAACTTTTGATAATATTTTCTCAGATCATAGGAATAGCCGTATTATAGTAGCCACATTTGCATCAAATGTAGATAGGGTACAGCAAATTATTAACTCGGCATATAAGTATGGAAGAAAAGTAGTAGTAGAAGGCAGAAGTATGGTAAATGTAATAGGAACTGCTAGTGAACTTGGATATATTAAGATTCCAGAAGGAACATTAATAGATATAGAAATGCTTAAAAACTATCCAGATGAGCAGACAGTTCTTATAACTACAGGCAGTCAAGGTGAGTCAATGGCAGCACTTTCAAGAATGGCATCGTCTATTCATAAAAAAGTGTCTATTAAGCCAGGAGATACAGTTATCTTTAGTTCTACACCTATACCAGGAAATGAAAAAGCAGTTGCTCGTGTTATAAATGAATTAACTATGAAAGGTGCAGAAGTTATATTTCAGGATACTCATGTATCAGGTCATGCTTGTCAAGAAGAAATAAAACTTATATATTCATTATTACGTCCTAAATATTCAGTACCAGTACATGGGGAATATAGCCATAGAATTGCACAAAAGACTATAGCAATGGACATGGGAGTAGAAAAAGACAATGTAATGATGATTAATACAGGTGATGTACTTGAAATGGGAGAAGAAACGTGTAAAGTAGTAGGCCACGTTCAATCGGGAACTATTTATGTAGATGGGCTTGGTGTAGGTGATGTCGGTAATATTGTACTTCGTGATAGACATAACTTATCGCAAGATGGAATTATCATAGTTGTATTGGCGCTGGAGAAATATATCAATAAAGTTGCTTCTGGACCAGATATTGTATCTAGGGGATTTGTATATGTAAGAGAGTCAGAAGATTTATTAGTGGAAGCAAGAGGAGTTGTAGAGGATATTGTAGATGAATGCTTGAATAAGAATATAACAGATTGGGGCAAAATTAAAAATAATATAAGAGAAGGTCTAAGTGATTATTTATGGAAAAAGATGAAACGAAGTCCTATGATTTTACCAATTATAATGGAAGTATAGTCATATCTTTAAGAGGGTGATTCATATGAATACTAAAAAGAAAGTTCCAGTAGGGGTTATAGCATTAAAAACAACAATTAGATTCGTAATAATATTATTTACATTATCATTATTTTATGCTGGTGCAAGTGCAGCATTTGTATTTGGGCAGTCAATATTTGCAGATGATTCAGTTTCATCTGGCATGGGTACATCACATATTATTACTGTATATGAAGATGATAGCATAAATGATATTGCAAATAAATTATATAGGGCAGGGGTAATTGCTGATACTAATAAGTTTTTTATACAAGTAAAGTTTTATGGATATAAAATCAATGCAGGGACATATGAATTAAACACAGAAATGAATATAAAAGAAATGTTAATTGTTATGAGTACTAAAATAGATACTGCAAATTAATATTGCCAAATTAACTGTAAAAAAATAGAAAATTGAAAATGTATTCAAAAATAGTATGGGTAAACTTTTTTGATAATTATTAAATTTGGTACATTAGACTTAAAATTAAATATAAGTGTAAATGCCTGCGAGCAATGATTTCTTTGAGTTGTATTTGTTTGAAAATTGACATTATACATCAAGGAAACATTGCTTTTTTTGCAAAAATGTAGTAAATTTGAAACTATGAAATTAGAATAGGGGGAGAAATGATGATTGTAAGTGAAAGACTTACTACCTATATAAATTCCTTAGATAGTTCTAAAAATGTATTATGTTCTGAATTAGAAGAATATGCAGCTAAAAATTATGTACCTATAATAAGACGTGAAACAGCTAGTTTTCTAAGAACTATGATATTAATGAATAGACCTAAAAATATTCTTGAAATAGGAACAGCTATAGGTTACTCGTCAATTATTATGTCAATGGATATGCCAAAGGATTGTCATATAACTACTATTGAAAATTATGAAAAGCGAATACCTATTGCAAAGAGCAATTTTGAAAGGGCAGGTATTTCTTCTAATGTGACATTGTTAGAAGGAGATGCAGGAAAGATACTTAAAAATCTTGAGGGCAGTTATGATTTTATATTTATGGATGCGGCAAAGGGGCAATATTTAAGCTGGTTAGATGATATAATGAGGTTAATGCCTGATTTAGGAGTTTTAATTTCAGATAATGTTTTGCAAGATGGAAATATTATAGAATCAAAATATGCAGTAATCAGGAGAAATAGAACTATTCATAGCAGAATACGAGAGTATTTATATGTACTAAAACATAATAAACAATTACAAACTTCAATTCTTTCAGTTGGCGATGGAATTGCTTTAAGTGTAAAGTGTAATAATGATTATTAAATTTTATTATTAAGACATGACTGTTTGTCATTCATGTACTTTAACCATAAAATACATTGTAGTAGGAAAGAGGATTAAAATGAGAGCTATAGAATTATTAATACCAGCAGGAAGTATTGAGGTTCTAAAAACGGCAGTTCGTTATGGTGCTAATGCAGTATATATAGGCGGAGAGGCATTTGGGCTAAGAGCTAAGGCGAAGAATTTTTCATTGGAAGATATGAAAGCAGGTATATTATATGCGCATAAATATAATGCTCGTGTATATGTAACTGCAAATATATTGGCACATAATGATGATTTAAGTGATGTAGAGAAATATTTTAATGAATTAAAAGAAATAAAACCAGATGGAATTATAATAGCAGACCCTGGGATATTTATGTTAGCAAAGAAAATACTTCCTGAGGTGGAACTGCATATTAGTACACAGGCAAATAATACAAATTATTCCACATATGATTTCTGGCATAACTTGGGAGCTAAGAGGGTTGTGTCAGCAAGAGAATTATCGCTTGCTGAAATTAAGGATATAAGGCAGCATATACCAGAGAGTATGGAGATAGAAAGTTTTGTACATGGTGCAATGTGTATGTCTTATTCAGGCAGATGTCTGCTTAGTAATTATTTTACAGGAAGAGATGCTAATAGAGGTGCATGTACACATCCTTGCCGCTGGAAATATGCAGTTGTTGAAGAAACAAGACCAAATGAATACATGCCAGTATATGAAAATGAAAGAGGAACATATATATTTAATTCCAAAGATTTATGCATGATAGAACATATTCCAGATTTAATAGATGCAGGAATTGACAGCTTTAAAATTGAGGGAAGAATGAAAACTGCACTTTATGTAGCAACAGTTGCCAGAACATATAGAAAAGCAATAGATGATTATCTTAAATCACCAGAAATTTATTTTACTAATATGGAATGGTACAAGGAAGAAATTGGGAAGTGTACATATAGAGAATTTACAACGGGATTTTATTATGGAAAATCTGATGATACTACACAAATTTATAATAGTAATACATATGTTAAGAATTACACTTACATAGGAACAGTTGAAACTGTAAATGAAGATATGGTTTGTCGTTTTGAACAAAAGAATAGATTTTTTGTAGGTGAAGAACTAGAAATTATGAAACCAAATGGTGACAACATTTTAACTAAAGTGATTTCAATACATGATGATAATGGTGTTTTTATGGAAAGTGCCCCTCATCCTAAACAAATGATAAATGTGAAACTTAGTGCTAGTGTTGAATGTGGAGATATTTTAAGATATAAAGAAGTAAGAAAGGAAAATTAAAATAATGGCAGCAAATAGGATGACAGAAGGAAGTATTCATAAACACCTTATAGGTTACTCACTGCCACTTATAGGAGGCAGCTTATTTCAATTAGCTTATAATATGGTGGATTCTATTATTGTAGGAAGATTTATAGGTAAAGAAGCATTGGCAGCTATTGGTACTTCTGGACCAGTTTTAAATATATTAATATTGGGGATTTCAGGTATTTGCATTGGTGCATCGGTTCTTATGAGTACGTTTTTTGGAGCGAAAGATTATATAAAGTTGAAAAAAGAATTATCAACGACGGTAATTATAGGCTTTATAGCTTCTATCATTATATCTTTATTAGGAATGGCAGTAGCCAGACCGCTCTTGTGGCTTTTAAGAGTTCCTGAAAATATTCTTGATATGGCAGTTAGATATCTGACAATAACATTTTTAGGTGTTCCGTTTACGTTTTTGTATAATTCATTGTCAGCGGCAATTAAAAGTGTAGGAAATTCTAAGGCACCATTTAATTTCTTGATTATAGCTTCAGTACTTAATGGGGGACTGGATATAGTATTAATCGGATTTTTAGGATATGGAGTAGCTGTATCAGCACTAACTACTGTATTTGCACAATTCGTTTCTGTAGTAATGTGTATTATGTATATTTATACCAAAGTTCCTATGTTAGCAATATCAAAATCTGAATTTAAAGTAGATAAAGAACTTTTAAACCAAACATTAAAATATGGCGGTGTAACAGCATTACAGCAATCTTGTCAGCCTATAGGAAAATTGCTTATTCAAGGAGCTGTAAATTCAATGGGTGTTGATGCTATGGCAGCTTTTAGTATAGCAACTAAGCTGGATGATTTTGCATTTACCCCAGAACAGAGTATTGCACATGGAATGACTACTTTTATAGCCCAAAATAGAGGGGCGAAATTAATAAATAGGATAAAAGGAGGCTGTAAAACTGGATTTATGCTTGAAGGAATATATGGGGTATTTATCTGTTTAGCAGTTATCTTGCTTAGAGAACCTATATTGCGTCTGTTTGGAGCTTCATCAGGTACTGATGTAATGATTATGGGGTCAGAGTATTTATTTATAATGGCATTCTTTTATATATTGCCAGCCTTTACAAATGGAATGCAGGGCTATTTTAGAGGAATGGGCATTTTGAAAGTTACTTTATATGGAACAATTATTCAAACTTCACTTAGAGTAATATTTACATATATTTTAACACCATATATGGGGCTTACTGGAGTGGCATATGCATGTGCAGTTGGTTGGATAGTAATGCTTATGTTTGGGTATTGTTATAATAAGAAAATAGTTAGATTAGCTGATTGATATAGTAAAATGTGTGCCTATGATAATATTGCACAGACTTAACTAATATTTATAAATTATAACATTGCTCCTAATATTTATTATATATATAGTAAAATATCAACAGGTTATAGTTATCATAATTGGTAAAACTAATATATATTTTATGAAATGTTATATAATGTATTGGAATAATAAGGAAAATGAGTTGTTAGAAAGTTAAAGATTAATTAAAATATTGATTATTATCTGATAAATTATATAGTAAATGGAGTGATGTTATATCTTATTGTTGACAACCTATCATACATAAGGTAATTTTATAGTAATGACTGATGAGAGGTGCATTCGGCAAGAATGTGCCTTAATAATATTTTAATGGATAGGTTTGTGGAATACATACAAATTTATAATCATTTTGTGTAAAAATGGGAATAGTAATTGGGTAACTTAAAATAATATATTGAATGTATTTATAAGGAGAGAATATATGAGAGTAGGAATGGGGTATGATGTACATCGTTTGGCAGAGGGAAGAAAACTTATACTTGCAGGTGTACATATTCCGTATGAAAAGGGATTGCTTGGACATTCTGATGCTGATGTTTTAACACATGCTATAATGGATGCTTTGCTTGGTGCGGCAGGGCTTGGAGATATTGGAACATATTTTCCAGATACAGAATTAAAATATAAAGATGCAGATAGTATAGAGTTACTAAAAGAGGTTAAAAAACTTTTAGAAGAAAATCTATATGTTATTGCAAACATAGATTCTGTAGTTGTTGCACAAAATCCTAAACTTATAGGATATAGACCGCAAATGGTTGAGAATATAGCAAAGGCCCTGTCAATAGATGAAAAGCAGGTAAATATAAAAGCAACAACAGAAGAAAATCTAGGATTTACAGGTTCAGGTGAGGGAATATCCTCTAAGGCAATAGTATTACTTGAAAGTGTAGAAAACTATGCATATGACAATCCTATGGCGGATTTATCAGGATGTAATGGCTGCTGTGGGTGTTCATCAAAAAATATGGAGGAATAATTAATGAAAGTATATAGTACTCTTGCAGGAAAAAAAGAAGAATTTATTCCTATTGAAGAGGGAAAAATAAAAATGTATGTGTGCGGTCCGACAGTGTATAATCTAATTCACATAGGCAATGCACGTCCAATGATAGTTTTTGATACAGTTAGGCGTTATTTTGAGTATAAAGGCTATGAAGTTAATTATGTATCAAATTTTACCGACATAGATGACAAAATTATTGAGAGAGCAGTGAAAGAATGTAAAACATCTGAAGAGATTGCTAAAAAGTATATAGAAGAATGTAAACAGGATATGGAGGCGCTTAATGTAAGGCCTGCTACTAAACATCCTTTAGCAACAGAAGAGATAGACGGTATTATTGACATGATTAAAAGTTTAATAGACAAAAATATGGCATATGAGAAAAATGGTACAGTTTATTTTAGAACAAGAAAGTTTGAAGAATATGGAAAATTATCTAAAAAGAATTTAGATGATTTACAGGCAGGAAATAGAACTCTTTTAGTTACAGGTGAAGATGAGAAAGACGATACTCTTGATTTTGTACTTTGGAAACCAATGAAACCTAAGGAACCATATTGGGTATCTCCGTGGAGCAATGGACGCCCAGGCTGGCATATTGAGTGTTCTGTAATGGCTAAGAGATATTTAGGCGATTATATAGATATACATGCTGGCGGGGAAGATTTAGTATTTCCTCATCATGAAAATGAAATTGCACAAAGTGAGGCGGCAAATGGTGTCGGATTTGCTAAATATTGGCTGCATAATGCTTTTTTGAATATTAATAATAAGAAAATGTCTAAGTCAGCTAACAATTTTTTTACAGTAAGGGATATAGCTGAAAAATATGATTTGCAAGTACTTAGGTTTTTTATGTTAAGTGCACATTATAGAAGTCAGTTGAATTTTAGTGAAGAGCTTATGGAATCTGCTAAAAATTCACTTGAACGCATACTTACAGCGGTGGATAAACTTAATGATTTAGAAAAAATATTAGGAAAATCAGGGGGAGATATAGGATTAGGTGAATTTGAAGATAATGCTGAAAAATTTAAGTTCAAAGTGAATATGGATTTGCTGTCAAATGAAGAGAAGCGAAATATTGAACTTGTAAAAACTTTAGTACAAAAATATGAAGCTTCAATGGACGATGATTTTAATACGGCAGATGCTATTTCTTTTATATTTGAAATTGTTAAGTTATCTAATTCTACAGCGAGTACTGATTCAACAGCTTTGTATGTAAAATATTTGAAAAATACATTAGAAGAGCTTTGTGACCTTCTTGGAATTAAAACAGAAAAAAAAGAAGAAATTTTAGAATCAGAGATTTTAGAATTAATTCAAAAACGCAATGATGCAAGAAAAGATAAAGATTTTGCCTTAGCAGATAAAATTAGAAATGAACTGCTAGATAAAGGGATAATTATTGAAGATACTAGAGAGGGTGTCAAATGGAAAAAAATATAGATTTGACAGACATTTCTGAGAGTAATACAATAAATAATTCAAATGATAATTTAGAAGATAGTTCAATATATATCTTATCAAAAGAAGATAAAGGAATAAATAATAAAGACTTTTTAAACTATGCAAAGGAAGCTTTAGAAATATCAAAGTTAGATATACATAATTATTCACCTCTTGTATTAGCTTATATGGGAGATGCAGTATATGAACTAATAATTCGCTCGAAAATAACAGCTATTGGCAATGTGCAGGTTAAAAAGATGCATAAGCAAAGTGCAGAGTTAGTTAAAGCGGCGGCACAGGCTAAGATGTCTGAATTAATTTCTGTGATATTGACAGAAGAAGAAACTGCGGTATATAAACGTGGAAGAAATGCTAAATCATCTACTATGGCTAAAAATGCCAGTATGATAGATTATCGTATGGCGACAGGTTTTGAAGCATTGGTGGGATATTTATATCTTACAGAGCAATTTGAAAGACTTATTGAACTGGTAAGTTTCGGACTTAAAAAGATGGGAGAAAATTAATTATGAGATATGAGGAATTGACTATAGAGGGTCGTAATGCAATTACAGAAGCATTTCGTGCGGGTAAGACAATAGATAAATTATTTGTATTAGATGGCTGTCAAGATGGTGCAGTAAGAACTATAATCAGGGAAGCTAAAAAGCATGATACAATTATTAATTTTGTATCAAAAGAGCGTTTGGATCAAATTTCGCAGGGAAGTAAACATCAAGGTGTAATTGCATATGTTGCGGCTTATGAATATGCAGAAGTAGAGGACATACTTGCTATTGCAAAGGAAAAGGGGGAAGAACCTTTTATATTTATTCTTGATGGAATAGAAGACCCTCATAATTTAGGTGCAATTTTAAGAACTGCAAATGTTGCGGGTGCTCATGGGGTAATAATTTCAAAACGCAGAGCAGTAGGGCTTACAGCTACAGTTGCAAAGACTTCAGCGGGTGCTATTAATTATACTCCGGTAGCTAAGGTGACTAACATTACACAGACCATAGAGGAGCTTAAAAAAGAGGGATTATGGTTTGTGTGTGCTGATATGTCAGGTGAAGTGATGTATAATATGAACCTTAAAGGAGCTATTGGACTTATTATTGGCCATGAGGGTGATGGTGTTAGTAAGTTGGTAAAGGAACATTGTGATATGACAGCGGCTATTCCAATGAAAGGTGAGATTGAATCTTTAAATGCATCAGTAGCAGCGGGGGTTTTAGCTTATGAAATAGTTAGGCAGAGGCTTGTATAGATGTAATTAGAAATTAAGATAGGGTATTTGGACATTGTTGAAAATATGAATATATAAGCTTTCATTCTTACAATTAAGGGTGTACTTCTTGTGAACAGCAGTATTTATATATTTATAAACTAGATTGGGATACTAAAAGCACATATAAAAAGGACAAGTTTTTCAATATATTTCCTTCTAAGGTAACAAGTTATTATCTTGTTTGTCCATATAGAGGAAAGTATATTAAAAAAACTTGTCCCTTTTAATGACTACTTTTTACCAGCGTTTTTATATAAAATTTCAGTATATGCAAGGAATAAAGGAGCAGTTCCTTTAGCATCGTTTTTAACGATAGGTTCACTCATATAGTATTCAAAAGAACCGTCACGTCTTGTTTTACCGCCAAGCCCAGCTACAAGACAGATACCTTCTAATTGAAGCTGACCATCTTTTTCAGATAAATATTTATCGCAAGTTCCATAAAATGCCTTTTCTCCATATGCAAAATAAGATTCATCTAAAAGTCCCATACGTACGCTCTTCATAATCGAATAAGCAAATATTGCACTTCCGCTTGCTTCAAGATAGTTAGGTTCAACACCAGCCATATCAACTATTTGATACCACATACCGCTTTCATCTTGATACTTAAGCATAGCATCGATAAGCTCTTTATAAATTTGTTTTAAATGTTCTTTTTCCTTAGCAAGACTGTCAGGGAATATTTCAATACTGTCAACAAGTGCCATAGAATACCAGCCAAGTGCTCTCAGCCAAAAATATTTAGAAAGACCTGTTACATCATCAGACCAATACATCATACGAGTTTCATCATAAGCATGGAAATAAAGACCTGTTTCCTTGTCACGAAGAATTTTGTAAACGTTTACAAATTGGTTGTAGCTGTCCATACAATTTTTGCAATCATTGAAAGCAGTTTCATATTGCAAATAAAAAGGCTGTCCCATATAAAGTCCATCTAACCAAACTTGGAAAGGATAAATAAGTTTATGCCAAAAATTTCCTTCAAGAGTACGAGGCTGATGAGCAACTTGGCTATAAACTGTTTCAATAGCTTTTTTGTACTTTTCTTTCCCAGTAAGTTTATAAAGGTCAAACAATGTTTTGCCGGCATTTACATTGTCAATATTAAATTCAGTAGGGTCATATGATAAAATGCTTCCGTCCTCTTGAACAAAGTAGTCTATAAATTCATCAGCAAATTTAAGGTATTCTTCTCTTTTTGTGATGTGGTAAAGCTCTAAAATAGCACGAATCATACAGCCGTCTACATAATTCCAGCGAGGTTCACCTGATTTTATTTTTTCAAGATTCCAAGCAGGTGCAGCAGGTGTACTTCTGTCTAAAAGTTCTTTAATATAACGATCTAATGTTTCCATAGGTATACTCCTTTAAAAATTTATTCTTATTTCATCATAAATTGTAACATGGTATAAAGGTACAATCAAGTGTAATTAAGTACAGAAATACATATACAAGTTGCATAAAAAGTAGAAAAAACAGATATAATGTATAAAAATAATAAATATATAAAATATAATATACAAAATATATTAGAAAAGATGTAAGCACTTACATTTTTTCGACGCTAAGAATTGACAAGCCCATAGTGAAATGTTATATTAATTCCATGTAAGCAAGTAATAGAATCCATAATTAATAAGGAGAAATCATGATGAAGTTAAGTTTATTGTTTCAGACGGCAAGATGTGTGACGCTTGAGATTGATACACAAGATATATTTTTTACAAAAGCTGAATATTCACTTTATGTAAATGGGGAATGTATCGGAAAGGATAATAAAGTAATAAAGAGTATTTATGATTTATTGCCTGATACAAAATATGAAGTGAAAGTTGTCATGGATAAAGAGGAAGAAACTATTGAATTTACAACAGAAAAAGAGTTTGTAACATTGAATGTAAAGGACTTTGGTGCCAAAGGTGACGGAGAGCATGATGACACTATATTTATACAGGCTGCTATTATGGCAGTACCTGCTGATGGTCGTGTATACATTCCAGAAGGAACATATAGATTTACAAGTTTATTTTTAAAAAGTGATTTAAAGATTGAAATTGCAAAAGGTGCTACACTTCTTGCGTTTACAGAAAGAGAAAAATTTCCTGTGTATAAAGGCCTTATAGACGGAACTGTAGAGGGTACTGAATATAATCTTGGTTCATGGGAGGGTAACCCAGATGATATGTTTACGGCTTTAATCTGTGGAACAAACTGTGAAAACGTGGTTATTTATGGTGAGGGTGTAATTGATGGCAATGGTGATTTTGATAACTGGTGGCACGATGTAAAAAATATAATAGTTGCTGCAAGACCTAGAACATTTTTCATTAATAAATGTGAAAATGTAATACTGCAAGGTATTACAGTACAAAATAGTCCAAGTTGGACTTTGCACCCATATTTTTCAAATAATCTTAAATTTATAGATTTATTTGTTAATGCGCATAAATACTCACCAAATACAGATGGCTTAGACCCAGAATCATGCAGTAATGTAGATGTGGTTGGTGTACATTTTACTGTAGGAGATGATTGTATTGCAATTAAATCAGGTAAGATGCGTATGGGTAAAAGGTATAAAGTACCTACATCTAACATGATAGTTCGTCAATGCTATATGCAAGACGGTCATGGAGCAGTGACCCTTGGAAGTGAAATGGCGGCAGGTATAAGAGATGTTTATGTAAAGGACTGCATATTCTCTCATACAGATAGAGGACTTCGTATAAAGACCAGAAGAGGCAGAGGCGAAGATGCGGTAATTGATAATGTGTTTTTTGAAAATATTATTATGGATAATGTACGCAGTCCGTTTACAGCTAATTCATATTATAATTGCTGTGACCCAGATTGCCATAGTGAATATGTAAGGTCCAAAGATTTTCATCCAGTAGATGAGAGAACTCCTTTAATTAAGAAAATGGAGTTTAGAAATATTAAAGCAGATAATGCACATGTTTCAGGAATGTTTTTTTATGGGTTGCCAGAACAAAAGATAGAAGAAATAGTTATAGAAAATGTAGATATTAATTATGCAGAAGATGCAGAACATGGTATGCCAGTTATGATGGATGATTTTGAACCTGTAAGTAAAATGGGGATATTTGCAAATAATATAAAAAAGATGACTATTAAAAATGTCAAAATAGAGGGTCAAGTTGGTGACAAATTTATTATAGAAAATGTAGATAAAATAGATACAGATATTGAAGAACTTAAATCAAAATAAAGTACATTAAATATGACATGGCTTACAGCCGCCGCAATTATATTGCGGTGGCAAAATGTATGTTATCTGCAAAATCAATATTTAATGGTATTTTATTACGCTGAATATGCAGTGAATTTTTGCATTTTTAGTAAATTGATTTGTGTAATTATTTTTATAAATAAAGGAGGGATACCAGATGAGATTAGGAGTACGTGCACATGATTGTGCAAAAGCACCATTTGAGCAAAGAATAAAAAATATTAATGACTTAGGTTTTACTTCAACTCAGTTAGCACTAAAGAAAGTAGTTACAGAATTTCCAGTTGACCGTTTTGCAATGACACCAGGAATGGCTTATTATGTGAAAGATATATTTGCACAAAATAAGGTAGATATTGCAGTTTTAGGCTGTTACTTAAATCTTGCGAATCCAGATGAGGAAATATTAAAAGAAATAATTAAAACATATGAGGCTCATATCCGTTTTGCGTCAGTTTTAGGCTGTGGAATGGTAGGAACAGAAACAGGTGCTGTTAATTTAGAATATGTTTATACACCAGAAAATCATACAGATAAAGCACTAGATATCTTTATAAAGAATTTAGCAAAAGTAGTTGAATATGCAGAAAAGATGGGAGTTATATTTGGTATTGAACCAGTTGTTAATCATATTATGAATGATATTGAACGAACTAAAAAAGTTCTTGATGCCATTGATTCACCTAATCTGCAAGTTATCTTTGACCCTGTAAACTTATTATCTGCTGAAAATTATACAAGACAGCATGATATTATAAAGGGAGCCTATGAACTTTTCGGTGATAAGATAGCGGTTATTCATGCAAAAGATTTTGAAATTAAAGGAGATACCAGAACATCTATAGCCGCAGGAACAGGCGGATTAGATTATGATTTTCTTATGAAAGAAGTTGTAGTTAAGAAACCGCATATACATGTACTTTTAGAAAATTCTGTGCCTGAAACAGTGCTTGAAACGAAAGCATTTATGGAAGAAAAATACTTAAAAGCATTAAATTCATAATTTGAAAAGTATATGTCACATGAGAAAAACTTATGGCAAATATTAATTGTCATAAACTGTTGTAAATATGAAAGTGATATCAGTTACAAAAGACTTAGAGAAAATTATGTAAACTCACTTTTTAAAACAGCTAAAATTATAAAGTAAAATAAAAAGTTTAAAGTGTTACTGTTAATGTATATTAAAGTCAAAGAGAAAGGAGTGTATGATGTATATTGCATCATACAAAAATAATATGGATATTCGTTATTCAGCAAATCAAAAAGATGTAAAAAGATATACAACTGAAGAATTAAGAGAAGAATTTTTAATAGAAAACCTTTATAAAGCAGATGAAGTAGTTGCTGTATACTCTCATGTTGACAGAATGGTTACTTTAGGTATTACTCCAGTTACCAAAGCTGTTTCTATAGACCAAGGAATTGATATTTGGGCTAATTTTGGAACAGACTATTTTCTTGAGCGCCGTGAAGTTGGATTTTTTAACCTTGGCGGAGCGGGTGCATGTACTGTGGACGGTGAAGTATATGAAATGGGATATAAAGATTGTGTATATATAGCTAAAGGAACTAAAGAAGTTATTTTTACAAGTAAGGATAGTCAAAATCCTGCTAAATTCTTTGGTGTATCAGCTCCTGCACATCATAGATATGAAACTAAATTTATATCAATTGCAGATGCAGCTAAAAGAGATATTGGTGCTGTAGAAACAGCTAACAAGCGTGTTATCAATCAATTTATTCATCCAGATGTGCTTGAAACTTGTCAATTATCAATGGGACTTACAGAACTTGCTTCTGGAAGTGTTTGGAACACTATGCCTTGTCATACACATGAAAGAAGAATGGAAATATATACATATCTTGATATTCCAGAGGGTAATGTAGTATTCCATATGATGGGAGAAGGAACACAGACACGTCACCTTGTAATGAAAAATGGTGATGCAGTTATTTCACCAAGCTGGAGTATTCACTCTGGTGTGGGAACTGCGGCATATTCATTTATTTGGGCAATGGGCGGAGAGAATCAAGCGTTTGATGATATGGATACTATTCCAGCAGAAGAACTCAGATAACTTGGTTGATTTGGTAATTTCATCAAGGATATAGTTACAGACAATATGATGAAAGATAATACCATTAAAAGATATAAGTTAAGAATAGATATTAAATATATATTGAAAGCTGTATATTAAAAGGTGTAAGTTAAGAATAGATATTAAAATATATATTGAAAGCTGTATATTAAAAGGTGTAAGTTAAGAATAAATATTAAAATATATATGTTAAAAGACATATATTAAAAAATATAAATTAAAACATAATTAGAAAAGGAGAAATTAATATGTCTAACATTATGAATTCATTTTCATTAGAAGGAAAAGTCGCTCTTGTAACAGGAGCTTCTTATGGAATAGGTTTTGCTATGGCGGCAGGTCTTGCAAATGCAGGAGCAACTATCGTATTTAATGATATTAAGGAAGAACTTGTAGAGCAAGGACTTGCAGCATATAAAGAAGCAGGAATTAATGCTCATGGATATGTATGCAATGTAACAGATGAAGACGCTGTTAATTCTATGGTAGCTCAAATCGAAAAAGAAGTAGGTGTAATTGATATTCTTGTTAATAATGCAGGTATTATTAAAAGGATTCCTATGATTGAAATGTCAGCGGCAGATTTTAGACAGGTTATTGATGTAGACCTTAATGCACCATTTATAGTAGCTAAGGCTGTTATTCCGTCAATGATTAAAAAAGGACATGGAAAAATTATTAATATTTGCAGTATGATGAGTGAACTTGGCCGTGAAACTGTATCAGCTTATGCGGCAGCTAAGGGCGGACTGAAAATGCTTACTAAGAATATTGCCTCTGAATATGGTGAATGTAATATTCAATGTAACGGTATCGGACCAGGATATATTGAAACACCTCAAACAGCACCTTTGCGCACAGAAGGACATCCATTTAACAGCTTTATTTTAGCTAAGACTCCAGCTAATCGTTGGGGCAGAACTGATGATCTTGTAGGGCCGGCAGTATTCCTTGCTTCAGATGCATCTAACTTTGTAAATGGACATGTACTTTATGTAGATGGCGGTATTCTTGCATATATCGGAAAACAACCATCATAAAATAAGTCCTTATTTGACTTAATAATAAATATTCCATTAATCGTATTAATATATCTATGTAATATAGTAAAAAGATATACTTAATATAATTAATACATTAGATTAATATAACTAAACAGACAAAATTAAATAGAAATTGCTTTATATAGAGCAGGAGGTAAATTAAAGTGGCTAAAGAAACGGTAATGCAGTTTGGTGAAGGTGGATTTTTACGTGGATTTGTAGATTATTTCTTTCAAAAGATTAATGATAAGGGACTTTATGATGGTAAGATAGTAGTTATACAGCCACTTCCTACAGGTATGTGTAAAATGCTTGATGACCAAGATTGTAAATATAACTTATTTCTTAGAGGGATTGATAAGGGTGAAGTAGTTAATGAACATACATATATTGATGTTATTTCAAGAACTATTGATCCTTATGTGGCATTTGACGCATATTTAGAGTTGGCAGCAAATCCTGATTTAAGAGTAATTATTTCAAATACTACAGAAGCAGGTATTGAATATTTAGGAACAGAAAGTTTAGAAGATAAGCCTGCTAAGTCTTATCCAGCAAAACTTACACAATTTTTACATAAGAGATTTACTCTTGGACTTAAAGGATTTATCCTTTTACCATGTGAACTTATAGACCATAATGCAGATACTCTTAAAGAATATATCCTCAAATATGCTGAACTTTGGAATTTAGGCGATGATTTTAAAAACTGGATTGAAACAGAAAATAGTTTTTGTAATACATTGGTAGATAGAATCGTAACAGGTTATCCTCACGATGAAGTAGAAGAGCTTACAAAACAAATTGGATATACAGATAAATTAATTGATACAGCAGAAATTTTCCACCTTTGGGTAATTGAAGGCAATCACGAAGATGAACTTCCATTTAGAAAAGCTGGATATAATATTGTGTGGACAGATGACGCTACACCATATAAGAAAAGAAAAGTTCGTATTCTTAATGGCGGACATACCTCTATGGTACTTGGCGCTTATTTATATGGCTTGGAAACAGTTGGTGAGTGTCTTAAAGATGAAACAGTAAATGCTTTCCTTAAAACTTGTATTTTTGATGAAATTGTTCCTACACTTGGTAATACACCAGAAGACATTCAGTTTGGTAAAGATGTACTTGAACGTTTCTCTAACCCATTTATTAAGCATATGCTTTTATCAATAGCACTTAATTCAGTAAGTAAGTTTCAGGTTCGTGTACTTCCTACAATCCTTGAATATAAGGCTCAAAAGGGAGAATATCCTAAAGCACTTACTATGTCACTTGCAAGTCTAATTGCTTTCTATAAGACAGATGCTGTAAATGACAGTGCAGATATTGTTGAATTTATGAAAAATTCTTCTGTTGAAGAAATTCTTACAAATAAAGATATTTGGCAGGCAGATCTTACCGATATGATTTCTATAGTTACAGAGTATTATAATATCATACAAGAAAGTGGCATGAAAGAAGCCTATGCTGCTGTAATAAAATAAAAATTAAATAAGTTTCCGTGTTTGTAAGTCTAAGGGCATTGCCTATGATTTTCAAGCCTGAGCATATGGCTCACGGGGTTGTAATTAGAAATAATGCGGCCTTCACATTTTGAGAAGGAAACAAAAATATACATTCTATTTGGTGTTGCTGGAATTTATTTTAGCAGTCTATTTTTGTGAACTCAAAAATAGACTGCTTTTTTGATGTAATAGGAAATTCTTTCCATTGCATAAAAAAACTTTAGTAAAAATGTTAGGAGAAAATATTATTTTGAATTATGTAAATAAAAAAAGAAGAAAAGTAATTCCTGTGCTGATTGTTATGTTGATAGCAGCAATTTGCCTTTCATTTTTATTAGGGCGCTATTCTATTACGCCAAGGGAATTTTTTGGAATATTATTTTCACAAATATTTGATATTGAACCTTTTTGGAATAGTAAAATGGTTACAGTTATAAAACAAATAAGATTACCAAGAATATTATTATCTTGTATGATAGGTTGTTGTTTAGCGACAGCAGGAGCTGCTTATCAAGGTGTATTTCAAAATCCTATGGCAGCACCTGATATTTTAGGTGCATCAGCGGGAGCAGGATTCGGGGCAGCCTTAGCCATTATTAACGGAAGAGGAAGTGCGGGAATTATTATTAGTTCATTTATTTTTGGAATGCTGACTATATTTTGTGTATTTTTACTTGGAAATAAAGCCGCAGGGAATCGTATATTAGGGCTTGTATTATCTGGAATTATGGTAAGTGCATTATTTTCAGCAGGAACATCTTTTTTAAAGCTGATTGCAGACCCTAAGGATCAGTTGCCAGCTATAACATATTGGTTAATGGGCAGCCTTTCATCCGCTAAAGTTAGAGATTTACAATTTAGTATTATACCAATGTTAATAGGGATTATACCTATATATTTATTAAGATGGAGAATTAATATTCTTACACTTGGAGATGAAGAAGCCAGTGCTTTAGGGGTAAATCCTAAAAAAATAAGATATATAGTAATTCTTTCGGCAACGCTGTTAACTGCAAGCAGTGTTGCGGTATGCGGAGTGATTGGCTGGATAGGTTTAGTTATTCCACACATAGCAAGGCGTATTGTAGGTAATAACTATGTTATTTTAATACCGACAGTTATGTTATTAGGTGCATTATTTTTATTAATTGTTGATAATATTTCTAGGAATTTATTTGCAACAGAAATTCCGCTTGGAATACTTACAGCAGTTATAGGTGCTCCATTTTTTATATACCTTATAACAAGGGAGGGGGAAATACTTTAATGCTTCAAGTAGAAGATGTAAGTTTTCATTATGAAAATAGACAAATATTAAAAAATATTTCTTTTAAGGTGGAAAAGGGAGAACTCTTATGTATTTTAGGTCCAAATGGAGTCGGAAAAAGTACGCTTTTTAAAATTATGTTAGGATTATTGAAAAATTTTACTGGGGAAATATATATAAATAAGCAAAGTATTAAAAAAATGTCTATTGAAAATATAGCAAGTAAAGCAGCATATATTCCTCAATCTAGTATACCAGTATTTAATTTTACTGTATTTGATATGGTATTAATGGGAACTACGGCAGGAATTAAAGGATTTGCAATGCCAAGTAAAAGACATAGGGAGTTAGCAGTAACAGCATTAAAGCAACTGGAAATAATACATCTAAAAGATAGGAGCTATTCTAAAATAAGCGGCGGTGAAAGACAGTTGGTATTGATTGCCAGAGCTTTAGCTCAAGAAACAGATATATTAATTATGGATGAACCTACAGCTAATTTGGATTATGGCAATCAAATAAGAGTTCTTACATGGATTAAGCGTTTGACAGAATTAGGATACACTATAATTCAATCAACACACCAGCCAGAACAGACATTTTTATTTGCTGATAGGGTAATAGCTTTGAAAGCAGGAGAAATATCAGCATATGGCAATGTAAAAGATGTAGTAAATAAAGAATTAATTGCCTCACTTTATAATGTAGATGTGGACATTCAAAGTCTTTATAATGATAAAGTGCGGGTATGTATTCCTATAGAGGCAGTTAAATATAAGGAAAATTTATAAGAAATAGAGTTTAAGAAAATAAAGTTAAAAAGTATTATAGATTAAATTTGTAAACTAAGAAATATAAAGCAGATAAAATATATAAACTTTAAAATGCTTAATAGTATTAACATATATAAATAAAATATATTAATATTAAATAATAGGTAATTGCGAAACGAGTTCGCAATCTTGATTTAAGCAGAGCAAAGCTTTATATGATAAGATTTTTCAAAATGACAGCTGGAAAGTTTAAATTTGGCGCACTTTAATAAACGCTATTGGTTTATTTAGTTGGTAAGTCCTAAGCAATTAAAGGCTTTAAGCTACGGATATATTCATGATGGTTTATTTTATCAGCGAGTATTAAAGTGATTAGTTGTGTAATGCCAGCAAGAAGTAAATCAGCATGTAAGGTTTTACTATTCCGTGTGCGGCGACCTGAAAGACAAAGGTTTTCCTTGATATGTTGGATATCGCGTTCAATAACAGTTCGTATTTTATAGGTGTCAAACCAATTTTTGGAGCCACGAAGGACGCCAGGATATGCACGAAGATTTTTTCGGGATAAACATAAACCATTCGTCCAGACCTTGAGTTAGTGCAGGGTTTTGTGCAGTGACATGTACGACGATATTTTCCATCATCACATCTATCCCAAGTTGTCATAGGGCAAATGAACTTTTGACGAGAAATGCCGTTTTTTAATAAGGCAGTATTATTTCCCTCTTTTTTCAGTGGAAGGGACGGATTATTAGGACAGCAGGGAATGCCATTTTCATTGATAGAAGCCTCGGCATTTTCTAAAGATGAGCGTTTATTAAGTGTTATGTAAGCAGATGAAAAATGTTGATTGATACCAAAGGTGTCACCAGTTAGAAGCTGTTTGTAAAGAGGAAGTGTATCAAAGGCAGTATCGCCAAGAAAGGTTTTGGGATTGATAAGAGGATGTGTATCAAAAAAGTCTTTCAAGGTAGGGATGAGGAGTTTTGAGTCATGAACACTCTTATCCTCATCAGGGGAATCAGATTTCTTTTCAACGATGATATCGGGGTGAGAGTCCATGAAATTCTTGTTATAAAAGGAAATGTGGCGAATAATTCCTAAACCATTGGTAATAATACCAAACTTAAAGACATAGCAAAAATGACCATTGATGAAAAGTTGTTTTATTTCATGATTGGCAGAGGCATGGGAAGGCATAGAGCCATAAGCAGCCATATAAGGGTCAAATTTTTTATTGAAACCAATTGCCTTAGAATAAGTTTTGAGTTGTTTAATAATTCTATTAGCGTATTTAGGATTATTTTCAGTAACAAAAGCCTCAATGCCAGAAGAATCAAAGATAGTCATATCAGCTTTAGAAGAATTGATAGCTTGGCAGATTGGCTCGGTGAGGTCAACAAGGTTATCAAAGACGGTTTGTAGGTCATCTAAGAAATCTTGTTTGAAACGAGTGATTTTGGAAGCGTCAGGGACTTTATTAAAGCCAAAGAACTGACGAAGAGGTTTTGAATAAGCAAGGAAAGTTAATAGAAGCTGGTCAGAGGGAATGGAAAAAATACGCTGGATAATCAAAGCCCAAAGCAAGGCTTGCAGAGGATATTTACGGGTTCTACCAGTTGAAGAATAGAAATGATTTCTAAAAGAAATCGGAATAATTTCATCAATGTCGATATGATTTTCTAATAGAGAAAGAAATGCAGGTTTGTCATTTTCGAATTTATCTTGGCAATCGGTAAAAACACTTGCCAAAGAGAGCTGTTTATATGGTATCATAGGTATCAGAATAACTCCTTTCTTGGGTGGTGGTTGTAGTTTTTAGACAACTCTATTATACCATATCCAGTGAGGAGTTATTTATATTTGTAACAGAAAAAACGCTGTATTTATGCGGTGTGTGGCGTTTCGCAAACGCCTAATATTAAATAAAAATTAGAGGAGATGTAATTATGAAGAAAAAGGTAATTTCAGTTGTGCTAGTAGCAGTAACTGCGGCAAACTTAATTTTAGGCTGTACTAACACTGCAAATAAAGCAGAAACATTATTGGAAGTAACTACAGCGGAAAGTATAGAGAAAGAAACTGTTGATACAAATAATTTAGATACTATAATTTTTATAGATTCAGTGGGACGAGAAGTAGAATTACCAAAGAATATAAGTAGAGTTGCAGCAAGCGGAAGTGTTGCACAAATGATAATATATTCATTAGCACCAGAAATGTTAGTAGGGATTACCAGTGAATGGGATGATGACCAATTAGAATATATAGTTGAAGAATATCAAAATTTGCCTAAAATAGGACAATTTTATAGTTCAGGTAATCTTAATTTAGAGGAAATAGCTTCGCTGGAACCGCAAGTTGTTATTGACATAGGAGAAACTAAAAAAAGTATATCAGAGGATATGGACAGCCTTACATTACAAACAGATATACCAACTATTCATATAGAGGCTACTGCTGAAAATATGGCAGAAGCCTATAGAATGTTAGGAGAAGTTTTGGGTAAGGGAGAAAAGGCAGACATACTAGCGAAATATTGTGAAAGAGTATATGTGAATACGGTAGAGATTGCCAATAAGGCAGAGGCAAATGAAAGTAAAAAAACTATGCTTTACTGTCTTTTAGAAACAGGTAATAATGTTATAGTTAAGGGGACATTCCATTCAGAAATAATAGATATGCTTGCAGATAATATAGCAGTTGTTGATGAACCTTCAAGCAGAGGTTCAGGAAATGAAGTAGGCATGGAGCAAATTATTGCATGGGATCCAGAAGTTATAGTGTTTCAAAACGACAGTGTATATGATACAGCAAAAACTGATGAGGTATGGAAAGAACTGACAGCAATAAAAAATGATACATACTATGAAGTACCATTTTCACCGCATAATTGGTTAGGTTTTCCGCCCTCAATTAATAGATATATAGGTATGATTTGGCTTGCAGAAACTCTTTATCCTGAAATTGCAGAATATGACTTAAAGGAAGAAGTGAAACTATTTTATAACTTATTCTACCATATAGATATTACTGATGAACAGTTTGAGGAATTAACTAAAAAAGCTATAAGATAATATAACAGCTAAACTATAAATTATATATATTCTAATAAAATTTCATATAATTCTGGAATTGCTTTTTGGAGAGATACAGGACGTTTTAGTACAGCGCTATAGTAACAATGACCGCTGCTGCCTATTGTCCTTATCTCTCCTGTTTTTATATCAGTTACTAAATAGTTAAGTTTAGTGCGAGTCTTTGAAAAACTTTCTAATGAAACCTGTATGCTTACAGTATCTCCAAAACGTACCATGGATTTATATTCACAGTTCACATCTAAAACAGCAAAGTCTATTCCGTAGCTTACACTTTGTTCATAAGTAAAGCCAACTTCTTTAAGAAAATGGACGCGAGCTTCTTCAAACCAACGAATATAGTTAGAGTGATGTATTATTCCCATTTGGTCAGTTTCATAATAATTAGTTTGGCGTATATAAGGCTTTGAAATTAACATAAAAATTCTCCTTTAAAGATTAAGAAATCATTACATATTATTATTGAATCCGAAAGAAATCATAAAATGCAAAAAATGTTCATTTAATATGGCATGTAAAAATATTGTGACTAAGTTTATTTTTGAGATAAACCCATTATAACATAATACATTGCAATGTACAATAATGTGAGGATTTTTTGTGATTTCACTATATATGTTGTAAAGTATAAAGATAGTATTAATTAATAGTTTACGCTTTTTTAGCTTTGTTAATAAATACTTTATCTTTTTTAATTTTAGTTACATTGATTAAAACATTACAAAATGTTATAGTTTATTACAAATGAAAAAACAATAAGAAATTAATGTGGAAAAATAAACATTTAAGGAGGAAATATGGGGAAGATATACGCATTGACGTCAGGAGAAGTAATTAATAAATTAAAGACGAATGGAGCACAAGGTCTTGCAAAATCAGAAGTTTTAAAAAGAACAGAGAAATATGGGAAAAACGAGTTTGAACAAAAGAAGCCTGAAAGTCTTATAAAGGCTATAGGAAAACATCTTACTGATATCTCAACAATTATTTTGTTAGTGGCTGCGGTATTATCTTTAATACTTGCAATTAATACAGATGAAGGATTTATAGAACCGATTGTTATTATGTCCATAGTAATTTTAAATACAATACTTGGGATAACTCAAGAAAGAAGTGCGGAAAAATCGTTAGAAGCATTAGCGAATCTAAATACTCCAAATGCTTTAGTTATTAGAGATAGTATACAGCAAGAAATAAAAACTGTTGAATTAGTCCCAGGGGATATAGTAGTATTAAAGACAGGTGATTATATTCCTGCTGATTGCAGGTTAATAGAGTCAGTTGATTTATATATAGATGAATCATCACTTACAGGTGAAAGTGAAACCAGTGAGAAGGATGCAATGATAGTTCTTGAAGCAAATACAGTTTTAGGAGATAGAAGTAATATGGTATTTTCAGGCTGTTATGTTACTGCTGGACGAGGACTTGCAGTTGTAACAGAAACAGGTATGAATACTCAAATGGGTAAAATAGCAGGTTACTTAAATAATAATCAAAAATTAAAAACTCCATTGCAAATAAGACTTGCAAAAGTAAGTAAGCTAATAAGCTATGTAGCTATTATTTCATCATTATTGCTTTTAGCAACAGGTTTGCTGCAAGGTGAAGAAACTTTGCATATGATAGTTCTTGCGGTAACACTTGCAGTTGCAGCAGTTCCAGAAACATTAGCACTTATAGTTACATTAACATTGTCAAATGGTGTTAAGAAAATGGTTAAGAAAAATGCCATTATAAGAAAACTTGAGGCAGTGGAAACTCTTGGAAGTGTGTCAGTAATTTGTTCAGATAAAACTGGAACGCTTACTCAAAATAAAATGGCAATTAAAGAAATGTGGACACCTAATGAAGGGACTATAAGTGTAAAGGCGGATTTATCAGATAATATAGTGCAATTTGTAGAAAAGCTTTGTTTAGCGAGTAATGCAGTGGTTGAGTTCTTAGCTGATGAAAAACCTAACATAATGGGTGATGCAACAGAAAGTTCTATTATGAGGTTAATGCTTGATAAAAATATGGATATTCGGACTGTAAAAAACACTTATGAAAGAGTTAAGGAAATACCATTTTCTTCATCAAGAAAAAAAATGACAGTAATTTTAAAGGATCCTATTGGAGGATATATAGTACTTACTAAAGGTGCATTAGATTGGATACCATTAAGATATCAGGAAAATGAGCAAAAAAGGTCAACTAGAATGGCACATGATTCTTTTGCAGAAAAAGCACTTAGAGTTATAGCACTTGCAGCTAAACATATAGATGTATTGCCTCCTGACAATGATATAGAATCAGTTGAAAAAGAATTAGAGCTTTTGGGACTTATAGGAATTATGGACCCGCCTAGAGCAGAGAGTGCAGGTGCTATTGCCAGAGCAAAAAAAGCAGGAATAAGAACTGTAATGATTACAGGTGACCATGTTGCAACAGCAAAAGCTATTGCGAAAGAAATTGGAATACTTGGAAGTAATGATAAAGTTATAACAGGAGCTGAACTTGAAAAAATTTCTGATGAAGAACTATGTGAAAATATAAGGGATTATGCAGTTTATGCAAGAGTTACGCCAGAAGATAAAATTCGTATAGTAGAGGCTTGGCAGGAAAATGATGAAGTAGTAGCTATGACAGGCGATGGAGTAAATGATGCGCCGGCATTAAAAGCAGCAGATGTAGGAATAGCTATGGGAATAAGCGGAACAGAAGTTGCAAAGAGTGCCGCAGATATGGTACTTACAGATGATAATTTTGCAACAATTATAGATGCAGTTAAAGAAGGACGAAATGTATTTTCAAATATAAGAAAAACAATTTATTTCTTATTAGTATGTAATTTATCTGAAATTATTATAATGGTAGGAAGTCAGTTGTTGGCAAAAGGGATACCAGTTACTGCTATTATGCTGTTGCTTATAAATGTAATTGGTGATGGGATTCCTGGATTGCAATTAGCTAAAGAAGAGTCAGACAGCCGATTAATGGACAGAAAGCCTATAGGAAGAAATGAGAGCTTTTTTAATGATAGTTTAATAAAGGCTATTGCTAGGCAGACTATAGTGTGTTCTGTTGTAGTATGGGTGGGTTATTATGTATCAGCATTTGTAGAGATATCATCAGCTACAGCACCTAGTCACAATGTAGGGCAATCAGTAGCATTTTTAGTATTGGGCTGGACATCTATTGTTCATATATTTACGGTAAGAAGCAGAAAGTCAGTACTAAAAACGCCAATAAAGGGAAGTATGCCGTTGGTATATAGTGCAGTGGCTATGATTGTACTTTTTGCCGCACTTGTAGCAATTCCAGCAATGGGAAATGTATTTTACTTAAATAGAATAGGGTACATGCACTGGTTATTAGCTATTTTACTATCTGCTGTACCTATGATAGTAGCAGAAATAGGAAAGTGGAGTGAAAATAGAGAATCTGCCCAAATATATAAAAATAGATTACTTAAATATAGAAGAGTTAATGAATAATAAGATATAATTTTGGTGTTAATATTAAGTGGAAAATTAGGAAGATTTGTATTGTGTGAATTTTCCTGATTTTTATTTTGTATGGTATGATTATTAGAGGTTGATATGTAAAAGTTAAATAATGAGTTTTTCAGATAGAAAAATTAAAAACAAAGCAAGCATAATTATATAAATTTATGTTATACTAATTAATATGAAAGAATAAGGAGGAAGAAAGTGCGGCGTAATTTATTAGAAAAATTAAAAGAAGCATTAAGTGCAGTTTTGCCTATAAGTATAATTGTTATATTTTTACATATGACAATAGCTCCAATGCCTATAGGAACTATTATGCTGTTTCTATCAGGGAACTTATTTTTAATAATAGGAATGGCAATATTTTCACTTGGAGTAGATGCCGCAATGATGCCGATAGGAGAACTTATAGGGTCAGCATTGACTAAAACTAAACGGCTTCCTATTATTATTATAAGCTGTTTTATTCTGGGGGTAGCAGTAACTGGAGCAGAACCAGATTTACAAGTTTTAACTAAACAAGTTTCATCTATACCAGATATGGTTTTAATAATTGCGGTAGCAGGTGGTGTAGGTATATTTTTAGTTTTGGCACTTCTTAGAATGATTTTTGATTTTAATTTAGCATATATGTTTATAATTTTATATACCTTAGTTTTTATAGCAGCAATATTTGCAAAAGATGGATATATGGCGGTAGCTTTTGATGCAGGAGGAGTTACAACAGGCCCTATAACAGTGCCGTTTATATTGGCATTGGGGTCAGGTGTTTCGACTGTAAAGGGAGGTAAAGACAAGGAAGAGGATAGTTTTGGATTATGTTCAATCTGTTCAGTAGGGCCAGTATTATCGGTACTTATACTAGGAATGTTTTTTAATCCAGAAACTTCGGATTTTGCAGAAGAAACTGTTATAGCAGTTTCTGGATTTGGAGAATTATTAACTTTATATGGAAAGAAAATAATTGAGTTTGCAAAAGAAGTAGGGATAGTTTTAGTACCCATACTTGTAATATTTACTTATTTTCAAGTAACTAAGCTGAAACTGCATAAGCATCAGTTAATTAAAATAGTAATAGGCGTTATATATACATTTTTAGGACTAATAATATTTTTGACGGGAGTAAATGTAGGGTTTATGCCTATTGGAACATATTTGGGAAGTAAAATTGGAGCATTATCATATTCTTGGATATTATTTCCTTTAAGTGCAGTTATGGGATTTTTTATAGTTGCAGCAGAACCAGCAGTACATGTACTTAATAAGCAGGTAGAAGATATAACCGCAGGTGCTATTTCTAAAAATATGATGATGGTAGGAATATCACTTGGAGTAGCAAAAGGTCTGATGTTAGCAATGATTAGAATTATATTTAGCGTAAATATTTGGTATTTTTTGCTTCCAGGATATTTAATCGCATTGGGACTTACATTTTTTACACCTAAGATTTTTACTGCAATAGCTTTTGATTCGGGCGGAGTTGCTTCAGGGACTATGGCAGCAGCATTTTTACTGCCATTTGCAATGGGAGCGAGTGCATCACTTGGCGGAAATCCTGATATAGATGCATTTGGGATAATATCAATGGTTGCAATGATGCCGCTTGTATCTATACAAATCATGGGGGTTATTTATAATATCAAGTTAAAACGTTTGAATAAGTTAGAACTTGAGGAGGAATAGTAATGGAAACAAAATTATTAGTATTAATGATTACAGTAGTTGAAAAAAAGTTAGAGAAAGCTATAGCTGACTATTATGTATCTGAAAATTTGATTTTTAATTATATAATACCTGCAAAAGGGACAGCAAATTCTAAAGTTCTTAATTACCTTTCACTAGGGGAAACTGAAAAGGTCGTAATCTTAAGTGTACTTACTTATGCACATTCTAAAGAAATATTTAATCATTTAAGAAAGGAATTTCACATTGATGCGTCAGGAAATGGAATAGCTTTTATAGTGTCAATAGACCATATTGGAAGTATGAGATTAAATAAATATATTAAAGATACAGCATATGAAGGAGAAGAAGTAATGCCAGAGATAGAGTATGAATATAATATGATTGTTGCAATTTCAAATAAAGGATATGCTAATGAAGTTATGGAGGAAGCTAAAAATGCTGGTGCTAAGGGCGGAACTATAATACATGGACGTGGAACAGGCAGAAAAGAAGCAGAAAAGTTTTTTGGAATTAATATTCATCCAGAGAAAGAACTTATATTGATTGTATCTGGCAGAGAAGGTACAGCACCAATTTTAGAGGCAATTTCTTCAAAGAGCGGAATATTGACTAATTCAAATACAATAGCCTTTTCACTGCCGGTAGATTCTGCGATAGGGCTTTCTATGTAGAATAAAGGTGAGATGTGTACGATAAAGAAGTTTTATTAACATTTTTGATAGAGGAAAAAGACTTATGCGAGTACAGATATGAAAAAGCAATGTCTGCCTGTGTGGGTTTTAAAGATTATCATTATGAAAGTGAAAAAAGGGATTATATTACATATCATTATACATATTTGGGTGGTGTTAAATTTATAGGCGAAAAAGTGAGATATTGTGGAAGCCCTGCAATGAATTGGATTTAAAAATATTATAAAATAAGGATTAAGGAGTAGAATTAAAGCTCTTTAGTCCTTATTTTTACTTTATTGGAAAAGCTCTGCTATTTTATTAAAGTATAAAAAGAGCGTTGCTAAGAGCAAGACTTATATTTTTATGTAATAGGAAATTGCTTTCCATTACATAAAAAAAACTCTGATGGAGCACACTGCGGCGTACAATGTAGATGTCGTAAATTGCGACCGCCGCAGGCGAGAGTTTCGCTTGCGAAATTCTATTGTGATTCTGTTAAATGGTGGATTGGTACTACAGAAAGAACTTTGCTAGAAGCAAGGCACTAAATAAGCAGAGTTGACATTTGTTTGCGAAATGGGAAAGTATTAAAATTGTAATATTTTATGTAATAAATAGGCGGTTTCTATATAGAATACATACTATGATATAAAAATGCAGTACAATAAAATTAAGCATGAACATTAGGTGAATAGTATAGAAATTAAAGGTTTTATTTGTTATCATAGAAATATATATTTTTATTAAAGTGTCAAAAAAGTAATATTAATTTTTTGGTATAATAAAATAATAGAGATTTTAATTGAGAGGTGATTTGAAATGGAGAAAATTAAAATTTTGGTTGTAGATGATGAGTTAAGAATGAGAAAATTGGTAAAGGATTTTTTGACTAAGAAGAATTTTGCTGTAATTGAAGCCGCAGACGGAGAAGAGGCAGTTAAGATATTTTTTGAAAATAAAGATATAAGTTTGATACTTCTTGATATTATGATGCCTAAAATGAATGGCTGGGAGGTATGCAGAACTATTAGAGAGTATTCAGAAGTGCCAATTATTATGCTTACTGCAAGAAGCGAAGAACAAGATGAGTTACAAGGTTTTGAGATTGGAGTCGATGAGTATATTACCAAACCATTTAGCTTAAAGATTTTAACTGCGAGAGTTGAAGCTATTTTAAGACGTATCAATTTGACCAGTATAGAAAATATTGAAATCGGCGGAATTATTATGGATAAGAAAGCTCATATGGTTACGATAGATGGAGAAAGTATTGACCTTAGTTATAAAGAATTTGAATTGCTGTCTTATTTTATTGAGAATAAGGGTATTGCACTTTCCAGAGAGAAAATACTTAATAATGTATGGAACTATGATTATTTTGGAGATGCAAGAACTATAGATACTCATGTAAAAAAACTTCGCAGTAAACTTAAAGATAAGGGTGAATATATAAAGACTATATGGGGAATGGGATATAAATTTGAGGTGGAAAAATAGTGAGATATTCAATACGAACTAGCTTTACTGTATTGTTTGTTGCAGTTACAGTGGCTATTTTAATGCTATGCTGGGGAGCTAATAGGTGGTATTTAGGCACTTATTATACAAGAGAAAGGCAAAATACTATAATTGAAGTTTATGCAGAGATAGATAGGTTGATATTAGAGGGGGCAGATAAAGATACATTGTCTTTAAAACTTGAACAATTTAGTGACCAATATAATATCTCAATGATATTAATGACTAGTGTTGGAGAAAATATATTTTCTTCAAGTGCTGATGCGCCTACAATGTGGGGAAAGATACAAAAATATATTTTGGGTATAGATAGGAATAAAAATGAAATATTATATAAGTTTGATACATATGAAATTTTAAGAACTTATGAAAAAAGAATTGATGCATATTATTTAGAGGCATGGGGTTTTTTTTCAGATAATTCATTATTTATGATGAGTACACCACTAGCGAGTATTGATGAAAGTGTTAATATTTCTAGTAAATTTTTGACTAATATGGGGATAATAGCTGTGATATTTAGCAGTGTTATAATTTATATTGCTACAAGGCAAATAACAGAACCGATTCTTAGATTAACAGATATTTCAGCCAAAGTATCTAATTTGGATTTTAGTGAGAAGTTTGAGCCTAAAGATATGAATGGTGACAGTGACGAAATTACAATGTTAGGGAATAATATAAATATAATGTCAGAACGGTTAAAACGCACTATTGAGGATCTGAAAGCTGCTAACAGAATGTTGCAAAAAGATATAGATGAAAAAATAAAGATAGATAATATGCGAAAAGAATTTTTATCTAATGTTTCACATGAATTAAAAACCCCTATTGCACTTATTCAAGGATATGCAGAAGGGTTGTTAGAAGGCATTTCTGATGATAAGGAAAATAGAGATTTTTATTGTGAAATTATTATGGACGAAGCCGGAAAGATGAATAAAATAGTAAGACAGCTTTTAGATTTAAGCCATATTGAGTCTGATGATAATGCTATTAGCATGGAAACATTTAATTTAGTAGAATTGTTAGAGGGGCTTTTGCATAGTTTTGACTTAAATTTCAAGCAAAAATCAGTGGAACTGCAATTTACAAAGATAGTATCACCATTAATGGTTATTGGTGACGAATTTAAGATTGAAGAGATTCTTACTAATTACCTTAGCAATGCCTTAAATCATGTTAGCGGTGACAAGATAATAAGACTTAGTGTTGAAGAATTAGAGAAAAGTGTTAGAGTATTAATATATAATACGGGTGAATTAATACCAGAAAATGATTTGCCTGAAATTTGGGGTAAGTTTTATAAGGTAGATAAAGCAAGAACTAGAGAATATGGGGGGAGTGGCATTGGTCTATCTATAGTTAAGGCGATAATGGAAGCTCATAATCAAAAGTTTGGTGTGAAAAACTGTGATAATGGGGTAGAATTTTGGTTTGAACTTAGTAAGGCAATGTAGATTGAATACTAATATTTTTAGAATATCTATTATTGATTTGAAATCTATTATTTTCTTATTGAGAGCTTTATATGTAAATATCCAGAAAGTATTATTTATTAATTTATACCGGCAGAGAGTTCTGCTGGTATTTTTTTATGTAATAGGAAAAATTTCTATTAAATAAAAAAACCTCTGGTGGAGTACAATGTAGATGTCGCAAATTGCGGCGGCTGTAGGCGAGAGTTTCGCTTGCGAAACTCTATTTTATGTAGCATAAACGTTTATTATTTAACTGATTTTTGTTAAATTTAGGTAGATGACAGGTGAATATTGTTTATTTGTTAATGTATGGTAACGACTTTAACTTTAAAAAGATATAATAAAATATTAAAAAAATATAAATAAATAGTTGTAAAAAAATATCATCAATGCTAGAATTAAGCGTGTATAAAAAATATACAATAAGTAGTATACAAAAAATAACAGGAGGCAAACTAAATGAGGAGTTTTAGAGAGAACTTGAAGAGAGTTACAGCATTTTTATTGGTGGTAGTTTTATCGTTTATACAATATGTATCACCCTATGCGCAGACATATAATAATGCTTTAGCA
>JGI994J12354_10000413_pt1 | contig 42243 bp, 57 predicted proteins | sample IntmicLarv3ML3BL_FD_12354 | JGI IMG/M metagenome (IMG submission 12354) | reverse complement strand
CGTATGCTTTCCAAATAAAGTGTAAGGTTAAGGGGGGGGGGGTTTTCATCTTATACTATATCATAATAATTGTTTTTTTGTATAGGAGCAAATTATTTTAGTAGAATATATTGAAATACAGAGCTTACAGTATTTGATAAAATTAGAAAGGCTAAATTTACTATTTTTGAAGATAATGACTTGAGTTTACGGCAATTGCATAAGTAGATAGGAAAAGAAGGTTGAAAACACACCTTCTTTTTTCTGCCCTAAAACAATGCATCTACCGATGCCGAGAGTCTATAAGAACACTATACAGGAAGGAGCAACGAAGTGAAAGTAACCCAAATCTCATTAAAAAAACGACTGGAAAGAATATCAAATGGCTACCCAAGTGACCCTGGATTTATAACAAGTGCCATTCAATCATTTGCCGATATTCCTATAGTCACATACCTTCATGAATATCCAGAATAATTAGAAACCCTAACAAAGTTGACTATCGGAAGCACAAAAGGAGAAATGACAAGACTTACCTACAAAGAGGTGGCAATTAAGATATATGAACTCGCCCTCTTACCAAGACACAGCAGGGCAACACAAAAAGCTCTTAAGATTTTATCATTACCACTTCGTAAATGTCATGAGGAAAGGAAACACTGCTATGGAGTTAGTAAAGAAAATACCACTTAAAGAAAGGTTACAAAAGGTATCCACCATCAAACCAAACTTCCTTGCCATTTTTGAAATTCATCTTGAAGACTATTTTATAAAATTGGCAGATATAGGAACCCCCCCCTGTATTTCAGTAACCTGTACTGTAATGAAATAGGGGGTCAAATATCAAATAACAACATTTTATTAGCAAGTGTGCCACAAGCATTAGATAACCTATCCCCACAAGAAAAAGATAATTTACTGTTCAAAACCTTAATTGAACCATTTGCACTGTTACAAATACAGGAGGAAAAAACACATGAACCCATATTTAAGAATGCCGAATATTTTAAAAGAAACCAGTGATGGACTGGCGAGATATTCTATACAAGAAGAAATGCTTATGCGTAGAGAGATTGATTGCGTTGGAGAAATAACGAAAGAATACGTCTATCTGCTTATTTTACAATTACGTTATTTACAAACCGTAGATGCAGAGAAAGAAATCACTATGTACATAAACAGTCAAGGTGGAGAGGTTACAAGTGGACTGGCTCTTTATGATGTCATGAAAGCAATGAAAAGTCCGATAAAGACGGTTTGCATTGGACAGGCATCAAGCATGGGAGCGTTATTATTTGTTAGTGGAAACAAGCGAGAAAATGCTACCACATGCAAGAATAATGATTCATGACCCAAGAATCGAACGAATTGGCGGTACAGCCCTTGAAATTGAAGAGTGAAGTAAAGACATGATGAGAATTAGAACACTTATGGCAGAGATTATCGCAGAGCATACAGGAAAGACTGTAGATGAAATCCTTATGAAGACATCTACAGATAGTTATTTTGATGCCAAAGAAGCAATAGCGTTTGGTATTGCAGATGCTGTAATTGAAAGAATGTGAGGGGGATATGAAAGAGTCAACATACAGAATCTTATCAAAAGACCACTTCATAAATAACAACACATGGGAAACTGGACTTAATAACAATGATATCATTGTTGGAACTTCTGGCTCTGGTAAAACAAGAGGCTATGCAATTCCTAATATACTACAATGTAATGAAAGCATGATTATTGCTGATACAAAAGGATATTTGCGGAAACTACTTGCAGGATTTCTTGAGAAACAGGGCTACAAAGTGCTAAATATTGACTTTATAGACTTTTTACTGTCTGATGGTTACAATCCCTTAGATTACATTCGTTATAATACTAAGAAAGAAAAATATAGTGAGCAAGATATCAAGACTGTTGCATCAGGGATAGTGCCACTTGAAACGCAAAAGAAGCCTTATTGGGACTTGGCAGGTCATATGTATTTAGAAAGTCTTATAGCTTATGTGATGGAATGTTTACCAGAAGAGGAGCATAACTTAGATAGTGCGATTACCCTATTTTCTGAAATGGGTACAGGAAAATTTGAAAGACTATTCATAGAACTAAGTCAACTTAATCCAACCAGCTTTGCAGTAAAGCAGTATAACTTGTATAAAAATAATGTGAAAGCCGAGAGGATGCACGAAAGCATACGAGGCATTTTAGCTGAAAAATTGTCGATGCTCACACTTGACGGAGTAAGTGGAGTATTCAACAATCCAAGAAAAATCAATTTTTCTGACATGGGAAAGCAAAAGACAGCCATATTTGTTACAGTAAGCGACACAGACGGCTTGCAAATCTTTTTTACACACAAGCATTTCATGTTCTTTGTAGTAGTGCTGATAGAGATTACAAAGATGGCAGACTGAATATTCCTGTCAGATTTATCGTAGATGATTTTGCTACCAATGTATACATACCTGATTTTGATAAAATTATTGCCATGATTCGCTCAAGGGAAATATCGGTTAGTCTAATCATACATAGCCTATCACAGCTTGAAAGTTTGTACGGACATGCTAAAGTTATGACGATAATTAATAATGCAGATAATCTACTTTATCTGGGAGGACAAGATGTTGAAACGGCACGTTATATCGGCATCAAAGCCAACGAACCGACTTATTCTATCTTAAATATGTCACTACCTAAAGCATGGCTGTTTACAAGAGGCAGAATGCCAAGAGAAGTGGAAAAGTACGATTTGAAAGAGCATGATAAATACAAAGAACTTGATAAAATAGCATAGAATATACCAATCAAACAAGAGGGAATTATGCCATAGTGCATAGTTCTCTTATCTATTTCGTGGAACTTTACAAGGAATAATGCCGCGAATAGTACAGGTCGACTGTGACCGTATACAGAAACTATGCAACTACTGTTAATTGATAAACCCAAAAGGTGCAAAAATTTTGAATTTATTATAGCCTGAAACCTATTTTCATTTATATCGAAAACTAAGCAAAGCAACTATTTAGAACAAAATAATTGTATAAATATGTATCGCTCTTGTATTAAATGCTTTACAAAAAATAAAAAGCTAAGTTATTTTATATGTTATTTTTATAAGATAGTTTGTATTTAATTCTATTATTTCTAATCTATTAATAATCTGCCGATGATTTGCGGTTATTAACTTTGTGTGTCGTGGTATTCTTTGTTAAAAATTAGATAACCAGAAAAGTGTTCAGAAATTTTTTAAGAAATTAAAATAATTTTTTGAAAAAGATATTGACAATAAATGAAATGTGATGTAATATAAATGAGCATTAGTAATGCGTAAGCGTGAGTGGCTCAGCTGGTAGAGCACCTCCTTGCCAAGGAGGAAGTCGCGGGTTCGAGTCCCGTCTCACGCTCTTTTTATTACAAAATTATAATTTTAATAATATATACTATTAAAAAATTTTTATTTAACATGAATTTATATAAGACCGTTGTATAATGCCAAGTTTTAGCTGATTGGAAAAAATGGAAATAATCTCAGTGTTATTATTGATGTAACTGGAATTGTTTCTATTTTTTATATTTATTATCTAATTCTATTTTAGAGAAGTTTTTTCGCAGTCTTAATTATTGTGAAAAGTTGACTGTTACAATTTATTATTTGCAATATTAGTGAAAAATATTATCCTTTTTATAATTATCTTTTCATAACTTTTTAAATGTCGATTTATCTTGTATCTACAAGGTTTATCGGCATTTTCACTTTAGGAAGATAGTTGGTGTAGGTGGTTAAGTCTTAGTATATCTTTGCATTCAAACATAGTAAATAATTAAGTGGTAAGTTATCGCTATGCTATTCAGTAAGTCTGTCTATTATCAGCTTTAGCAGAAGTAATTATTAGAGTAGCGAATAATAGACCAGTGTAATGTTAACATTTGAATGCCCCATAATGTATCGTAATGTTTTTGGATTCATTCCAATATTTATAAAATTTGTGAAAATGTATTTATAAAAATATGGGGTGATATGCTTGGTAATGTTTTATATAATATATATGTTTAACAACATTAGATGCTTACAGATATGTTTTTGGAACATGTAATGTTTTATAATATATATTTACAGATATTACTAATTATATATAGGAATAATAATATGTTTAAGTTCCATAATAGAATTATAAAGAAAATAAAAAATTATTATATTAAAGTAGTATCAAGAAGTAAGCAATGCTAAAATATTTCAAGATACAATCAAAATTTGTAAATTATAATTCTTATAAAAAAATGATGATTAAAGAAGAAAATATATTAATATAAGCAAGAAGTTTTTGTGCAATGTGTACAAAAATATGGGGGGGGGGAGTAAAAAAAACATTGATAAAATTAAGGTGAAATGATAATATTATTTTATTATATATAAATAAGCAGGTTATTTTGCTAATCTGTTTTTCAGGTGAAATTTTAAGGAAAGAGGCATCACTCTTTCAAATATAAGGTCAAAGCCTAAAGGAGGAAGTGAAGTCATGCTATCTAATGAAACAATTATACAAGGCAATCAATAAAATATGAAGAAAAGTACCATGAAGTTTTGCATTATCTAATGAAATGATTATATAGTACAATACTGAATAATTATGTAGTTAACGAAGGGTTATAGGTTGCCTTTATCAACCTAAATATATTGTATAAGGAGGAGTATTATATGAATAACGCAAAAGTATTTGAGCTAAAAGTAAAAGTATTTTTACTTCAAAACATTGAATTGAAAAACCTTCAAATTCGTTTAAGTGAGTTTATTGATAAAGTATTTCAAGATAATGACCAGTGGTTAGGATATCATAATATAAATCAGTACAAATCTTATGTTGTAAGCGGACTATATCCTGTGGAAGGAAGCCATATTTATAAGAAAGAAAATATTTATACTATTATTATTAGAACGACAAGATATGAATTGGCAGATTATTTTCAGGGAAAAATATCGCATATGTATACAGGGTTTATAAAAGGCTTAATCTGTGATATCAGAATGCTGCCTAAGAAGTTTTTGTCAGAAATATATACTCTTACACCAGTTATTATGAAAAATGATACTGGATATTGGCGGGGAAATCTAAAAATTACAGATTTTGAAAAAGGTTTAAAAGAAAATTTAATTAAAAAATATAAAGCTAGATATGATGTGAAAGTAGATGAGAATTATCCAATTTACATACATTTAGAATTTACTAACAAGTACCCAATTTCAACAAACTATAAGAATATCACGTTACTTGGTGATAAAGTATGTTTGAAAGTAGCAGATAATGATGTAGCACAAGAATTGGCATACTTTGCACTTGGTGAGGGATTGTTATCAATGAATGCAAGGGGATTTGGATTTTCAAACTATCGTTGGTTGTAGGAAGGAGGTGCAAGAGTGTTAAAAGAGTGCTTAGAAGTATTTGAAAGGAAAATGGAAGAACATGAAGAACCTGATGATATTATTTTAGAAGGTTATATTCCGGCAGATGGAACATATGTTGTTGTAAAAACAGATGGAAGTATTACTCATAATGAGATTAAATTTGATAAAAAAGCAAAAAGGCTAGAAACAATACCACATAATTATGAAGATTTGAAGTTTTATGATTATCATTCACGTTTATTGAGTATTGATAAACCACAGGATCCAAAAAAAATTGTTCATTCTAATAACTATTTATCTTTTTGGGTAAAAAAGGAGAATTTTCGTAATGGGAAATTTAATGAAGAAGCAATAGATAGATATTTTCAAGCAGTAAAAGCTCCTTTAGAAAAATATAAAAAGGTTCAAGAAATAGTATTGTATAAGGAAGTAGAAAAAGAAATAGGTGTTGTAGATGAAATGATAGTTGAAAAACATCGAAAGTGGATAATAGAAAATATTTTTGATTTAGAAATGCAAGGTATTCCAATTCATAATAATGATTACTTGAAAATCTTTTTTGAAGTTCCGCGAGAAATGTATATTTTAGAGGAAAAGAGATATCTTTATGTGAAACTATTTAATAACAATGATTATAATTTAAGGGTAAAAGATCAAATTATAGGTTTACCAGGAGATAATCTTGGATATAATTCTAAAAAACCATATCTTGAACAAAGGTCAAGGAAAATTTCAGTATCTACACTTCTAAGTAAAAAAGAAACATTACTTCAAAAGAAATTTTTTGAATATTTGATGAATCAAGTAACTATAGGAAAGAATAATATTTATGTTGATTTAGAATATAAAATGATTTCTGCTAAAGAAAAAGGCGAATTGCCAGATTCGAATTTTGCAGGATTATTCTTACAAATTCAAAAAGGAACTGAAGTGAAAATTTTATATCAAGATAATATTGTTGCATATAAAAGTACTTTGCAACCGCCATTTTATTTTGAAAATATATTAGGCGGTAAGGCAGAAGATGAGTACAAGATTTATAGTGAAAAAAGAGATTTACAGAGAATTATTAATGATATATTTTTCTCAAACTATTTAATCTTAAACTATTTTACAGCACCAGAAGATTTATCTATTTCTGATGCGGATGTTAAAAGAAATATTTTGAAAATTCGAGGAGCTATTTTTGCTTGGTTATATAAGGGACAATTCTACGAAATTGAAAAAATATTATGGAAAACTGGAATAGATTTAGCGAAAAATTCTATTAAAAAAGGCTATTTACTAAAGGCAGTAAAACAATTTAACCTAGCAATTTCATTTCGAAAACATTATGAAGGAGGAGAAAGCATGAAATATTCATATGAAGATATAAATAAAAACTTAAGGCAAAAAATGAATGAAGAATCAGAAAATGCAGAATGGAAAATTGAAAGTGACAGAGAATACTTTTTTGCAGTAGGACAATTGATAAAGTATTTATTGTCGTTATCAAAAGCAAATGATAAAATGCATTCACTGGCAAATCCATTCTTTAATATGAAAGATCAACAACAGTTAAAGAATAAACTACAGCAAATGTTTAAGAAATATAATTATGTAATTAAGTTAGGCAGTAAGAGATTTGATAGATTGTATGCAATGGTTTGGAAATATGAATTGGAAAATGTAATGGATGGTGATGAAATAATTGCAGGATATTTAAGCAGCAATCTTATCTATGAAAAATTAAAGGAGGATATAAATAATGAATAGCAGAGTATATGGTGTATTAGGAATATCGTCAATTATGGCAAATTGGAATGCAGATTTTTCGGGCTATCCAAAAACAATCTCATCAGGAGAAACTTATGGAAGTGATAAAGCATTAAAATATCCAATGAAAAAGATGTGGGAACAAGAGGGAAAACAAGTATTATATATTAAATCATTGAGATTTGAAAAAACAAAAGGTCAAGAGGTTTTGGTAGTTCCTAGAACTCTAAAAGAGAGATATCAGCAGATTTTTGATATAGAAGATTTAAGTAATGAAAAAAGTACGGAAGAAGTGCTAAAAAATTTATTTCAAGCAGTAGATGTAAAGAATTTTGGAGCAACATTTGCTGAGGCAAAACATAATATTTCTATTACAGGAGCAGTACAATTTGGGCAAGGGTTCAATAAATATGCTGATACCAGTGCTGAAGAACAACAGATTTTATCACCATTTAGAGATGGTAGCCAAGACGGAAAAAAGGATATAGCAAAAAATTCTACATTGGGAACTAAAATTGTAAGTGATGAGGCGCACTATTTTTATCCTTTTGTTATTAATCCAACTGCTTATAAAGGGTTTGTAGAGATGGGAGTTACAGAAGGTTATACATTGGAAGATTATCAGAATTTTAAAAGGACAGCACTTGTATCAGCAACAGCGTTTGCGACAAATGCAAAAGAGGGATGTGAAAATGAATTTGCATTATTTGTTGAAACAAAAGAGAACTTATATCTGCCTAATCTGTCAGAATATATTACTTATAAAAAAGAGGCAGGTGAAAGTATAATTGATTTAAAATTAGGTAATATATTAAATGAGTTGAGTGAAAAAATTAAAAGTATTGAAATATACTATAATCCTTATACAACGACAATAAAATCAGATATTGAAGGTGCTAAAATATTAAATATTATTACACAAAATGAGGTATAGGATATGAAAAGTATCAAGTTTACTTTAAGTGGAAAGACGGCATTTTTTAAGAAACCAGAAGTAAATGCATATTTTAATTTCACGTATGGACAAATTCACAAAATGACAATCTTGGGAATTTTTGGAGCAATTCTTGGATATGATGGATATGGACAAAAGAAGTGGAAAAGTAAAGAAAAAAAGGCACAGTTTATAGACGAAGTTCCAGAGTTTTATGAAAAATTGAACCATTTACAGATATCTATTGTGCCAAGGAATGAAAAAGGATATATTCCTAAAAAAGTTCAAACTTTTAATAATTCGGTAGGATATGCGTCAAAAGAAAAGGGTGGAAACCTTATTGTGAAAGAGCAATGGTTAGAAAATCCAGCATGGGATATTTATGTTTTGGTTATTGATAATGAAACAGAAATATTGGCAAAGAAATTGCTTGAGAAAGAATGTGTATATATGCCATATTTAGGTAAGAACGACCACCCCGCAGATATTTCAGAAGTAGAGTTATTAGAACTTCAAGAAACTGCCGATAAAATTGTGAGTTTTTCGTGTCTGTTTCCTAAGGCAACTGGCGAAATTTCAGATAAGGTGGAGCCTAGTGCAGGTAATGAATTTCGATATGAAGAAAAACTGCCAATTGGTATTGATGTTTTAACTAATTTCTATATATATGAAACATTTGTATATACAAATTATGCATTGGAAGAATTATGTGAAACAGTATATGAAATACAAAATAGAAAATTGATATTTTATTAGCAGCGAAAACCCCGGATTATATCGGGGTTTTCTTAAAGGGGAGGTGTATGATATTGAAAGTTTTATTTGTTTCATTGAAAGAGATTTATGCAAAAGTAATAGATTGTTATGCACATAGGAAATCAGATAAAAATGTCACAAAAGAAACATTGCTTGAACATACAGCATTATGTCAAAAATATTTTATGAATATACTTGAAGAAAAAGGGCTATATGTAGTCTTTGAACAATTTATAAAATTATATATTGGGAGTATAAGTACTGAAACAGAAAAATTATTTTGGAAAATGCTAGTTAATGTAGTAACATTTCATGATATAGGGAAAATTAATCCAGAATTTCAAAGAAAAAAGATGGGAGAGAAATATCATTTAGATATAGAAGCAGATGGAAATGTTGGAAGCAAGCACTCTATGATTTCATCAATTATATATAGAGATTATTTTGAAAAAGAAATTGCAGTAATAGAAACAAAAGAAGAAAAAATTATACTAGAATATTTTTCAATTTTAAATTCTTATATTATATCAAGACATCATAGTGACTTATGTAAGTTAGAAGAGTATTTTACCTCATATTTAGATAGAAACATAGGGGCTTTGACTATTGAATGGCTTAACAAATGGATAGAAAAATTATATCAGCATTCATTTAATAATATGGGAATTATTCGAAGAAAGAGAATGAAAATAAATGAGTATGTAAAAAGCAAAAGCAGAAAACAACAGGTTTACTTATATGGGTATATGCGGTTAGTATATTCAGTATTAGTTGCAGTAGATTATTATGCGACAGCAGAATATATGGCAAATATGAAAATGAGTAATTTGGGAAATGTTGCAAAATTTGATGAGATAATGAATATATATAAAAGTACAGAATTACATCAATTAATCAGGAAATATATACTAGATGAAAATTTGAATCAAATTAAAGATATTAATAGGCTAAGAACAGAAATTTTTTTAGAAGCAGAGGCTGGACTGTTAAAGAATTTGGATAAAAATATATTTTATTTGGAAGCACCAACGGGAAGTGGCAAGAGTAATACAGCTTTTAATTTAAGTTTTCAAATCTTAAAAAATAATCCTATTTTAAAGAAGATATTTTATATTTATCCATTTAATACTTTGGTAGAGCAAAATTTGGATATTTTGAAACGAACATTTGGACAAAGTGAAGAGGTTATGAAACAAATTGCGGTTGTAAATTCATTATATCCAATTGAGGTTGTGGAACAGCATGAGGAAAAAAAGTTTGAAAAGTACCAGAGAGCATTATTAGATAGGCAATTTTTGAATTATCCAATTATATTAAGTACCCATGTCAGCTTATTTAAAACATTTTTTTCATCTAAAAGAGGTGACCTTTTAGGGTTTTATCAACTTGTAAATTCTGTAATTGTTTTAGATGAAATTCAAAGTTATAGGATTGATATATGGAATGAAATGATTCAATTTTTAAAAGGATATGCAAAATTAATGAATATTAAAGTCATCATCATGTCTGCAACACTGCCGGATTTAGAAATTTTAGATAGTGAAAAGGGGAATGATTCGGTTAGATTGATTTTAGATTCTTCAAAATATTTTTGTCATGAACTTTTTCAAAAAAGAGTAATAATAAATTATGAATTATTAGATGAAGATGATTTTACGGAATTAAAGTTAATAATTCACATATTGGAAACGATGAAGACAGGAAAGACAATACTTGTTGAATTTATTAAAAAGGCAGATGCAATTCAATTTTATAATGATATGTTAGGACATAATCAAGATTATGAAATACATTTAATTACAGGTGATGATAATTTAATTGATAGAAAAAATATTGTACGAAGAGCAAGAGAAAAGAATGAAAAATTTATGTTAGTAGCAACTCAAGTTATTGAGGCGGGAGTTGATATAGATATGCAAGTAGGGTATAAAGATAGTTCCAAGTTAGATTCGGAAGAACAATTTATGGGGAGAATAAATCGCTCATGTAAAAATAGTGAGTCTGGGATTGTATACTTTTTTAATATTGCAGATGCAAAACGTATTTATCGTGATGACAAAATACGGTTAAATAAAGAACTTACAATAGAAAATTGTGAAATGAGAATATTACTATCAGAAAAAGATTTTGGTGAATTTTATAATAGATTTTTAGAGGGTATGCGTAATGTTGGCGAACAAAGAGAAAGTTTAAGAAGTGTAAAGAAATTTTTTGAAGAGGATGTTGCAGAGTTGAATTTTGGACGAGTTGAAGAACATATGCGTTTGATTCAAGATGATGGAAAATGGGTATCTGTTTTTTTGGCACGAGATATTAATGCAGAAGATAATAAAATTATTTCAGGGAAAATTGTATGGGAAGAATATGTGAAATTATTATATGATATGGAAATGGATTATGCAGAAAAAACAGTTAAACTTTCTAGGGTGAGAAGTAAAATGAATTATTTTATTTATAGAATTTATGGCGCTGGAGTAGTGGATTTTGTATATATGTGACTTAACAGAATAACTGACAAAAACAGAAGATTTTAAAAGAAATTGTGTTAATATTTGAGATATGGTGGGATATACCGTGTTTAGTAGGGTTTAGGTGAGATTTGATAAAAATGAGTATAGTTTTTTGACAACTATTTTAATAATGAGATAAATAGACAGAAAATTCTGACTATTTGAATATGAAAAGAGAGTAAAACGCTCGGAAGCATTGATTTTATTAGTGTTTCAGCGTTTTACTCTTTTTTTATAGACTATATAGGAAACTATATAATAGGGTGATAAAAAAATAAATGCTAAAGCGTGAATGGATAGCGTGAATAGGTGTGAATGAGCGTGAATGAAATAAATGTGAGTCTTTGAAAGCCTTATAGAATATAGCTTTTTTGTTATTCACGTTTTTTTATAAAATAGGTTAAATTTAATTAAAATATGACCTTGGAGCTATGGGACAAATTTCAGCTTTTTAAAATGTTGTCCCATAGCCCTATTTATGCGGGGTGGTGGTGGTTTTAAGTAATATTTGTTGTAAAATGTAAAGGGAGAAGAATTTGAGGAAAGTAACTATTAAACAATCATTTTCGTTGTTATTGAAATATATGTTAAATTAGCTCTTTAAAAGTGTAAAAATGAATTATATCAATAAAAATTAATATAGATAATATTTTTATATTTTTTCAAGATACTATATTTTTGTATTCTGTTTTTTCATAAGAGGAATTTATACGGTCAATTTCTAAATATATAGTGGAGTGGACTTGGTGTTGTCCACGTCTATCTAGCTTATTATAAGTTTCAATTAATTCTAGTTCATCAGGTGATAGTGGTAGTGGATTATTATTGTTGCCGGTGTATAGATATTCAATAGACACATTGAAAAATTCGGAAATACTAATTATATATTTTGATGATGGGTAGCTTCCGTCATTTTTCCAAGCACTTATGCTACTTGGTTTAACGCCAATAAATGCACCTAATTCTTTAGCTGTTCTCTTTTGTTTTTCTAGTAAATAAAAAATTCTTTTGTTTATTTCCACATTTAGCACCTCATTTAGATTTATTTAAAAAAATATAAATTAGAAAAAACGTATTGACAATTAGGAAAAACTAATTTATAATACGCTCAAGGGGTTACAAATAACCCTAAACTAAAGAAATTATAGCACAATATATTCAAGCTATAAATAGTATTCTCAAAATTTTTGACAAAAAGAAAGGTGTGATTAAGTGAAGAATGGTAAATTGCCAACAAGGCAACATAAAATAATTATGGGGGCAAATGGGCTAAGTTCTGATGAATGGTTAGTAATAAGAGATTTGCAAACAACTATTGAAATAGTTAGCAGAACAGAATTAAAGAATATTGATAAAAAGAAACCTAAAACAAAGATTTTATCTAAAAATATACAAAGTAGGTGATTTTTTGAAACTTACAGCATTTGGGATTATAGTAAAAAAAAGATTAATAGATAAAGGTATGACTCAGACAGAGTTAGCTAAATTATTAGGTATAAACAAGCAATATTTGTCAAAAATTATTGTAGGTATTCGTTCTGGAGGAAAATACAAAAAAAGAATTATAGACATACTGGATATAGATAGGCAGGATGTAGCATAAAGGAAGAGGGGGTTAAACATATTTATGGATGAATATATAATGTTGGATTATGCTGCAAGATTAGAAAATGTTGAATATAATGCTTTTCGTAAAAGAGTACAGAGAGAACGAGAAAAATACTGTATAAGAACGAAAAAACGAGATTATGGATTTAAGCCTCTTGTATATATTGCAGTTGATAGTTTATCGCCTCCGGCACGGCAGAAATGGAAGGAGGAACAAAAACTTAAAGAACTAACAGAAGTTAAGGGCTTAACAGAAGAAATTAATAAAGAACATAATGACATTGAACGACCTTGGTATGTAGATACAGATATTGACTGGTACATTGATACATGGAATAAGAATTATAACAAAGCAATAGAACTTAGAAAGATAATAAAGGGCTTCTTATCATATGAAGATAAAGATAAGACTAGATTTGCTGATGATTATGCAATGAAATACTTAGGAAAGGGGCAAAGAACATTATATAGATATACTAAAGCCTATCTTGAAGCTGTAGCATGGAGAAATAAACTTGAAAAAGAAACAGGCGGAGAGTATGAATTTTTTGAAATTCTTTGTTTATGCAGAAAGCCTAAAGAATTGGGAAACTTCCCAAGTTTTAGTGAAGAAGTAAAGACAGTTATAAAAAATATATGGTTCAATAAAGATTTTGCTTCCAACCTAGGAACTATAGAAATGTTATATGAAAAGTTACAGGCAGTATCAAATGTTAATGGTTGGGATAAGATACCAAGTTATGCAAGTGTTGCTAGATATCTAAACTACTTAATGAATGATGAGGGAATGCGAAACGCTTATTATTTAGCTTCTAAGGGAATGCGAAATTATAAGAATAAAACAATGGTTAAAGCAAGTCGGGATACATCGAGTGTGGCGGTAATGGAAATAGCCATGGGAGATGAACATACCTTTGATTGTTGGGTAAGTTATAAACAGCCAAACGGAAATGTTATAGCGATTAAACCTAGACTTGTAGCATGGGTAGATATAAGGAGCAGATATATTTTAGGGGATATTATATGTAAAAATGCTAACAGTGATATATTAAAGCAAAGTCTACTTAAAATGATGTACCAGCCAAATGGCGGAGTTCCTAAGTATGTGTACATAGATAATGGTAAAGATTATACAGCTAAGACTATGACAGGCAGAAATAGAAATGATAGGGGCGGTATGGACTTTGACGAAGAGGTTAAGGGATTTTATAGAAGTATAGGAATTGAAGATGACCATAGGGCATTGCCGTATGAGCCTTGGAGTAAGGGGCAGATAGAACGTTTTTTTGGAACTGTGTGCAATGGATTTACAAGGTGGCTTAAAAGTTATACGGGAACGCTTACAGGTTCTAAGACATCAGATAAAGTTGATAAAAATATTAGGGATATGCTAGAAAAAGGCAAGTTGCTTACAATTGAAGAATTTTACATAAAGTGGAGCGAATGGCTGAATAATGTATATGTAAAGCGTGAGCATGGTGGTTTAAGAAAAGCTGGAGAAGCATGGAATACACCGCTTGCTATGTTTACAAAGGCAGAAAGATATATAAAGGCAGCACCGCCGAAATCTTATGCAACAATACTCATGATGAAGTCAGAGAATGTATTAGTAAGAAATATTGGAATAGTAAGAAAAGGCTTTGAATATCGTTCTGATGAACTTTGTGATTATATAGGGCAAAGAGTAGATATAAAATTTGACCCAGACGATATGGCGACATTATACATATTTAAGAATGGTAAAAAGGTATGTGAAGCTTATAGCCAAGAATTGTTGCAGATAGCACCAAAGGTAACACAAAAGGCATTAGAAGAACATATTAAAATGCAGAAAAGACAGATTAGCAGAGATAGGGAGCGATTGAGTGAAACACAAATACCGCTTGAAGATATTAATGCAGATTATGTAGGATTTAGTAGTGTTACAGGTGGAATAGATTTAATGATAGGAAAGGGGGAGAAGAAGGCAAAGGTTGTTAGTTTGCCAGATAGTAAGACATATAGGGACGGATTTCGAAAGAAAAATAATGAGCAAGCAGAGAGTGAATATATTAATAATAATGCACTAGAAGCACTTAGAAAATTAAAAGCGATAAGTGAATAAAGGTGAAAGGTGGGTTAATTACATGGAAGCATTAAAAAGTTATACAAATCCTAAAAGTTTAGCCAATTTAATGAATGAACGTTTAAAGGATATGGGTATGAATAAAGCAGAAGCGGCGTTAAGAATGAATTATAGTCGTTCAGCTCTTAGTAAGTATCTAAATAATAAATATGAAGCGTCAGATACTACAGAAATTGAATTAAAGATTGAAGAGTTTTTAGAGAGTACAAGAGAATTTTCAAGAACTGAAAGCAATATAACCGCAATGGGAGATGTAAAAGAATTAAAAAAGATTGATAACTTTAATAGTGTTGATTATGCAAGTGTCCTAGGTTTATGTAATGCGTGTCAAGAAAATATGGCACTAGGAATTATAGTTGGTAAATCAGGTCAAGGTAAGACATATGCACTAAAGAGCTATGCTAAGTTACCAAGGGTAGCATATATAGAATGCGACGATACCATGGCTTGCAGGGATTTAATAGAAGCAATAGAGATACAATTAGGAATGCCAAAGGGTATTGGTGGAACTATATGGAGCAGGGTAAACAGAATAAGGGAGTTTTTTAATACTAATACAGGATATTTGCTAATTATTGATGAAGCAGACAAACTTATAAATAAGTATACACAAAAGAAAATGGAGATATTAAGGGGGATATTTGACCAAGCAGAAGTTGGAATTATTATAGCTGGAGAACCAAAGCTAGAAGCAGAAATAAAGGGAAGTTTAACACGTTTTGCAAATAGGATGGATTTTTATTATAAGCTAAAAGGTTTAAAGAGAAAAGAAGTTATAGAGTATCTTAAAGACTTTGAAGTAGATGAGCAAGCTACTGGAGAACTTATTGCTAGGGCAACAAATACACAAAGTGGCTGTTTTAGGTTATTTGATAGAACGCTAAATAATGTAATAAGGGTACTTAGAGAAAGCGGAGAAACTAAAGTTAATATAAAGATATTAAATGCGGCGTCAAACATGATGATGTTGTAGAAAGGGAGAGGAAAAGAAATGAATAATTGTATTTTGATACTAGAAAATAAAAAAAAGCAGGAGAGAATAAACAGAATAAGGAGAGAGAAAAGACAGGCGAGAGAGGTTATTAGATATATTGTTTTAACAGAGATATTAAGTGTGATAATACTTTATATTATGTATCTAATGAATAAATATGGTATTAGTTATAGGGACACAGCGATAGCTATATTAATAATGATTTCTTCTATTATATTAACAGTTGTGTTAGTTGGTACAAAAATACTTAGGAAATGTGGGTTGTAGAGGGGGAGATATGGAAAAGATAAGAATAACATTAATAGATAGATTTGAAATGACATATCAAGAAGTTGATGAAGTTATAAGAAAAATAAGAGAAAAGGAAAAGGAATTAAAGGAAAATATGAGTGTGTCTTATGGTGAAGTAAAGTGGACTATTTGGGCGGTAACGGGACATAGGCGAGCATATTATTGGTGTAGTTGGAAAAGTAAGTATGCTAATGCTAAATCTTGTAATTATATAGAAATATAAAGAGATTGCAATAATATTTAATAAGGTATATGTGAGAAAAGAAGTATAAATTATTTTAATAGTGTAAGGAATATGAAAGGAAGAGAGAAGATGAAAGTTAAAATCAAATATGAAGAAAAAGTTGTAAGAAAAAATGAAGTTATTTTTGAAGTTAAGAGTAAGGAGGAGGGAGAAAAAATAGTTGATAGTCTTGGGAGATTATCAAAGGATTGGTATTATTCAGATGAAATAATGTATACATTACAAGAACTTGGGATAGAAGAGTCAAAGAAGTTTGAAAAGGAAGAAACTGTAGACTATATAATTGAGAAAGTAAAATTTGGAGGTTAAAAAAATGACAAGAGCGATAGAGGAAGCAAGAGAAGAAATAATAAAAAACAAGGTTAAAAATAGTGCAGAAAGAATAAAACAATTGGGAAACCTAACAGCAGCAATAGCACAACACATAATGAATAGTGTGGAAGGTACTAAAAAAGGTGAAACAGCACTTCTAATAATAGCACTAGAAGAATGTGCGAGAATATTTAGAGAAGATTATCCTAGAGAAAGTGAAGTAGCCAATAAGTACAAACAGTACTTAAAAGTGAGTTATAGTGTCCAAACAAAGGAGCGGAGCTAGTATTATATGCAAAAAGAAGAGTGGGAACAGGTAAAAGAAGCACTAGGTAGTATGTATAAAAAAGTACAATTAGAAATAGACGGATATAATATAACACTACAACTTCAGAGGATAAGTACATATAAAAATGCTATTGTGATTTATGTAAATGGAGAAATTAAGATTGAATGGCTTTCTAAAGATAAAGAAAATGAAATTAGAAAACGATTTATAAGAGTGTCGGAACGTTCTTTAATAAAAGCGAAAGATAAAAAGAACATGCCAAAACGACTTTTAAAAGAGTATGATATGACATATAAAACATACTTACCATATTGGGTTTCATTTGGAGGTTTAAAAAGGCATTTAATTAAGAACAATGAAAGAATAGAATTAATAGGAATAATCTAGGAGGAATGGTTAAATGATAAGAGAAAATGATATAGATAGAATAGATAATATTATAAAATGTTTATCAGAAATAATACTGAAAGGCTGTAAAGAAGAAATGTGTTGTGGTGTAATGGAAATTGCAAGTATGACTTCTGCCCTAGCTGAATTAATATCGGCTAGAACAAAAGTATAAATAAAGATTAAGATTTTTTACTATAATTAGGGTTAAAACCATTGATTAAAGTAAAATAAAATTCTAAAACAGCTTCTGCGTTGGCTTTAGGTGTATCAGATGTTTTAATAAGACCACTTTGAATAGCCGATTTAGTAAGCTCAATACTAGCTTTAGCCATATATTCTGAAGTTAAATGTATTATATATATTCCTTTCATATGTACTTAGCTACTGCGAATAGCTTGTATAGTAATTATAGAGAAATGAAAGAGAAACATAAATAAAAAAACAATGAAAATATAAAATTAATAGAAATAATCTAGGAGGATAAAGATTAATGGCAAGAACGAAAATAAAGGAAGTAGCGGTACTTAAAAATTGGGAAGATGTAGATATGGTTTTAAAAGAGATAGCAGAAAATAATATAAAGATAGATGAAATAGAGGGGGAAATGAATAAGCAAATGCAGGGTATAAAAAAGTCTGCTGCACATGAGGCTAAACCTTATCAAGATAGAGTTGATAAGTTAGGTAAAGATATAAAGGATTTTGTAATAGAACATAAGGACGAGTTGGAGGGTAAGACAAAAGTTTTAAATTTTGGAAAAACAGGTTTTAGGTTAAGTACTAAACTTTCCCTGCCTACAGCAAAAGATAAAGTTGCAAGTATAATAGATAAATTGCGTAAGCGAAGAATGAAAGATTGTATAGTAGTTACGGAGAAGATAAATAAGGAGATTCTTAAAAAATATGACGAAAAGGTAATAATAGAGATAGGCGCAACGCTAAAGAAAGAAGATACATTTTGGTATGAAGAAGATTATGAAAAAATAAAAGCAACAGGAATATAATATAAGAGGTGTGGTATGTATAAAAAATGTTTAACAAAAGGGTTGAAACAACTGCCAATTCCAATACAATATTTTAATAATATACCAAGGTTTATAATAAGTAAAAGAAAAGCAAATGTAAAAAGAAGATATATTATTAAAATTTTTGACGGAACAAAGGAACTTGATTATATGGCAGAATATGAAACATTGCAAAAAGCAAGAAATGATATAAAAAATGTTTTTCCGCATATGTATAAGATACAGCAGAAGAATAACGAAGAATTACAGTTAATTGAAAGTTGGATATAAAAAGTTAAATTATGAAGTGAAAATATTGGGGGTTGCTAAATGGTAAGACATAAAAGATATAGTTATAATGGAAGTATAAAAGCTATATGGGGAATAGCAAAATCTAAAGAATTGCAACTAGATAAGGAAGAATTATATTTAATAATAATGCGAGAAACGGGGAAAGAGTCTATTAAAGAATTAACACAAAGACAGATAGATAAAATATGCGGTGTGCTTGCGGAGATGAAAGACGCTGTAAAGAAGAAAAAGAGTAAGAATAGGACAGATGTAGGAGGGAGTGCAGAAACTGTAGATTTAAGACGAAAAATTTATAACTTATGTGAAAAACTTGGCTGGAATGATGATAATAAGAGAATAGACGGATTTTGTTATAAGATGTTTGGAATTAGTTCTATAAAATGGTTAAGCCTTAATGAGTGCATGAAGTTAATTGAGATATTAAAAAAAATGGTAAAAAGAAAAGAAGATGAAGAAAGGCAGGAAGAAAAAGATGAGTAGTAAAAGGAATTTAGGAATAGAGGGTAGAAATTTAATAAAGAGTTTTGAGGGTTATAGAAATACAGCTTATTTGTGCCAAGCGAATGTGTGGACGATTGGTTTTGGTCATACTGCGGGAGTAAAAGCAGGACAAGTTATAACATTGGCACAGGCGGAGACTTATTTAGATGTAGATGTAGCAAGTGCAGTTAATGCGGTTAATAGTAATGTTAATAGTGATATTGATATTAATCAAAACCAGTTTGATTCTTTAGTTAGTTTTACATTTAACTGTGGAGTAGGAGCATTAAGAAGTTCAACGCTATTAAAATATGTGAATGCCAATGATATGAATAAAGCGGCAAATGAGTTTCTAGCATGGAATAAGGTAACTCAAAATGGAGTTAAAGTTGTATCTAATGGACTTGTACGTAGAAGAGAAGCAGAAAGATTATTGTTTTTAAAGCCAGTTGTAAAACAGGGATTTGTTAAAACAGATAGTGGGGAATGGAATTATTATAAAGAAGATGGGAGCAAAGCAGTAGGTTGGTATGAGGTAGAAAATAAGCATTATTATTTTGAACCAAACGGAAATATGAAAATAGGGTGGGTTAAGTATAAAGAGAATTGGTATTATTTAAACTCTGATGGATATATGGTAGTTAGTTGGTATGAGGTAGATTATAACTGGTATTATTTTAATAGTAAAGGAGAAATGGAAGTAGGTTGGGTTAATGTAGATAATGAGTGGTATTATCTAAAAGATACAGGTGTTGCGGTGATGAAAGAATGGAGATTTTTAGGTGAAGAATGGTATTATTTTAATATAGACGGAAAAATGGTTGTTGGGTGTGAGAAGATAGGGAATAAAACATATGTATTTGGGGAAGACGGTAGAATGTTAAAAGGAGATATAACGCTTAAAACAGATGATAAAGGGGCAGTGGTAGCTATAATGCAGTAGTGGTAATAAATAAGGTGGTGATTAAATGCGACAGCAGTTAATAAATGAGTTGATAGAAGAAACTACGGTTGAAGATATAGCAGAAATTTATAAGCCAGTGGTTGATATAATAGGAATTAAAAAATTTATTGAAATAGGTAACTATGCTAAGGGAGATGAGTTATATTTTCCAAAGCAAGAGAATATAATTGCTCCAGCTAGAAATCGACGAATAAAAAAAGAGTATAATGGTTATAATGAAAAAGTACTTGCAATAAAGTATGATTTAACAGTTAAACAGGTAAGTAATATATTAAAAGATGTGCCACATCCAGCACAGAGAAATATATATGATTATTTAGATTAAATTATAAAATGAAGAATGTAGTTAATCTTATTGATAAAAAATAGTTGACATAGGGTAAACCCTATGTTATACTTATTCTTAGAAAGGAGGTAAGCTAATGAGTAAAAAGCGTAAACGCAAAAAAGACTCAATGAAAATTGCAGAATTAGTAATCAAAAGCATAGTAGCGATTGCAGCATTGATTACAGCGATAGCAAAAATCATCGAGACTTTAGGGTAAGAGCAGGGGGAGCAATCCCCCAACCTCTTATAAAAATAATAACACATTAGCGAAAAAAAGTACATGAGAAAAATATTAAAATTTGAAGAGTTATTTTTTATATTTGCAATAATAAATGCTATTGTTGCAGAGGATATATACAGTTATGTAATAGTGGCAATAGCGTCAGTGTTAATTTTAACAGATGTTATCTTTGAAGTAATAAGAATGAAAAGAGGTGAATAGTTATGCCAATAGGAAACCCAACATCTCAAACACTAGCAAGTGAACGATATCAAAAAAAGGCTGGATATATAACTAAAAGCTATAAGTTGAAAAAGAATGTAACAGATGACTTTGCAAAAGCTTGTGAGGTATTAGGAACAACTCAAGCAGCACAATTAACTAAAATGATGTTAGAATTTATAGAAGAGAGTAAGAGCTGAAGATAAAAATAGTAAATATATATAATACTTTATAAGTTGGAAATTTTATCGGGAAGTATTTCCGGTAAAGGTTTTTAAATATCTAATATATACTGACTACAGTAACGAATGTTACTGTAGTTTTTTTAGTTTAAGAATAAAAAAATAAGAAATGGAGAAGCCTAAGAAATGATTAATTTAATTACAAATGTGGCAAGTGAGGCATTGAGTAGTATTGCAATATCTATAATAGGATTGTTAGTAGCATGTAGTGTATATTTACTTAATAAAATCGGAGTAAATATACAAATGCAGATGAAAGCAATTAAAGAAGAAGAAAAAAGAAAGTTATTTACTAATGCTTTAGTAGATGTCGAATTTATAACAAGTAAGGTTGTAAAAGCTATGGAGCAAACTAAAGCAAAGGGAATTAGGGAATATGTTAAAGCGGATATGTTAGATAAAAGTGTTCTGGAGGATTTAGCGGAAGAAGCGGCTAGAGATATTAAATTGGTGATAAAGGAAGATACTAAGAAAGTTATAACAGAAAATATTAATAACTTTGAATTATATCTTAAAAATGTAATAGAAAGTAAAGTACTTGAAATGAAAATGCAAATGAGTAGAGAGAAGATAAGGGTGTGAATATGCTAGATACAGCGACGATAGTGATGTTTTTAATACAAACTACAACAACATTAGTTATAGGGCTTGTGGGTTGGAGTTTAAAGTCTACATTGCAAAGAATAAAAGAAGATACAACAACAAATGAGTTAGAGATTAAAGAAACAAGAAAAGAGATAGAGCAGTTAAAAGCAGATTTGCCCTTTGTTTATGTGTTAAGAGAGGACTATATAAGATGTCAACAAAATCAAGAAAATAAGATAAATAATATAGAAAATAAAATGAATAACATTGAGAAAAAAATAGATAAATTATTTGTATTTAAAAATTAAAAGAAGAGGGGAATATAAAAATGTTAGACGAGAGAGAAGATGTAGAGATTAGGCAGAATAAGAGTATAAGGGGATATATTGTTAGAGCATTAGTAAAAGGGTATCAAAATTCTTTGCTTGTAAGACAGATTACCAATGCATTAATTGCAGATGGTGTAATAATGACACCTGATATAAGCAAGTATTTAGATTATTTAAAAGAGTCTGAATATATAGTTTTTACGGATAGAACAGTGAACGCATATACAGCTTATAGGAGAGATGCCGTTATAAAACTTACTAAAAAAGGTATAGACCTTGTAGAGGGTACTATAGAAGATTTAGGGGTTGATGTTTAATGGGAACACAGAGAACTAAAAAAAGGGTAACAAGTAAGATAGATGAACTCCCAAACGAAATAAAAATACAAGTAGACGCAATGCTTTTAAAAAGCAGTAATACTTATACAGATATATCAGATTGGCTAAAATCTGTGGGATTTAAAATAAGCCGTTCTGCGGTTGGCAGATATGCAATGCGTAGTAATACGGCAATGCAAAGGGTAATGGAAGCACAGGCACAGACAGAAAAATTAGTAAAGGCAATAAAGCAATCGCCTGAAAGTGATTATACAGAAGCGGCAATGATGATGTTAATGGACGGACTTATAAATAAGTTAGCTACAGCAGAAGAAGAGTTTGACCAAATGCCGCTTGATAAGGCAGGAAGATTAATAACATCTCTTAGCCGAACTAAGGTATATAAAGATAAAGTTAAGCAGGACATGAAGAAAAAAGCAGACCTTGCATTTAAGGAATTAGAAATTAACATATTAAATCTAATAAAGCAAGATGAAGAAAGCAAGATAGCGTTATCTAAGATACTTATGAAAACGAAAGAAAGAATGATTGCAGATGATTGATATTGATAGTTGGCTACAAGAACTTGATACAAAAGATATAGAAGCAGTTAGTAATAAAGAATATCAAAAAGAATTATTTTTACAATATGTCCTTAGCAGTACAGAACACTTAGAAGAACGTCAAGCATTGCATGAGGAATTTAAAATAGGGGCAAGCCTTACAGGTAGTAATGGACTTAGAAAGAGATTAGCGGCAATAGATATACAGTACTTTGGCAGGGCATATTTAAAGCATTATTTTAAGCGTAAATCTCCAAGTTTTCACACTGAACTTGATGATATATGGAAAGACGGAGTTATGAAAAATCTAAATCCATTTATAGAAGATAAAAAGATATCTAGTTTAAATGGTAAGCATAGAGTGGTGGCAGCACCTCGTGGACATGCAAAATCTACCAATTTAACATTTAAAGATAGCTTGCATAGTATTTTATATAAATATAAGCATTATATTATTATAATTTCTGACGCAAGCGAGCAGGCGGATGGGTTTTTAGAGGATATAAAAACAGAATTAGAAGATAATGCGGCTATAATAGAGGACTTTGGAAATCTAAAAGGTGATAAGGCTTGGCGAAGCAGTGTAATGCTAACAAGCACAGATATAAAGATAGAGTCGCTTGGCAGTGGTAAGAAGATAAGAGGTAGAAGACATAAGAATTGGCGACCAGACCTAATAATATTAGATGATGTTGAAAACGATGAAAATGTTAATACTCCAGAACAAAGACGAAAGCTGAAGAACTGGTTTGATAAAGCTGTAAGTAAGGCAGGAGATACTTATACAGATATTATTTACATTGGTACAGTACTGCATTATGACTCACTTTTGTCGAATGTTCTGAAAAATCCTAAGTATAAAGCAAGGAAGTATCAAGCGGTTATATCAGACGCTGTTAATTCTAAGCTGTGGGAAGAATGGGAAGCTATATACACTAATCTATTTAATGAAAGCCATCAAGAGGACGCAGAAATATTCTATGAAGCAAACAAGAAAGAAATGCTTGAGGGTAGTGCGGTACTTTGGGAAGAAAAGTTTACATACTATGATTTAATGGCGATGAAGACAGCGGAGGGTGTAGCCTCTTTTAATTCTGAAATGCAAAATGAGCCAATAGACCCAGAAAATGCAGTATTTAATTCTGAATGGTTTGATTTTTATGAACAGGGTGAAGTTAATTTTAAAGATAGTAGATTTATATTTGTAGGTGCGAATGACCCAAGCCTTGGGAAAAATAAAAAATCTGATACTTCTTCTATATTTGCTTTGGCAGTAGATAGTATTACAGGTTATATATATGTAGTAGAAGCAAGCGTAGAGCGGAGAAAGCCAGATGAAATAATAACAGATGTAATAGAAATGCATAAAAGACTTAAAAAAGATTATGGGAAGACATTTTTTAGATTTGGAGTTGAAACGGTGCAGTTCCAGCACTTCTTTAAGGAAGTAATGGTACAAAAGACAATGGAAGCAGGGGAATATATATCAATAGAAGAAATAAATAGTACCCAAAATAAACAGTTACGAATAGAGTCATTACAGCCACTTATAAAAAATAAGTATATTAAATTTAACCGTGAACATAAGACATTACTTAAACAATTAGAAGAGTATCCAATGGGCAGAAATGACGACGCACCAGATGGTTTAAAAATGGCTGTAGATATGGCAATGCTAGTAAAGGGAATTAGTAGGAAAATTGAATATGAAAGTGTAACAAGCAGACGTTCTAGGTTTGTAAGAGGGACATATTAGGAGAAAAAATGGCTAAAAAGAGAAATAAAAGACAAAGTAGAGCAACACCAATATTGTTAGATAAAGTAGTAAGAGCAGAGAGTGGATTTATAGCAAGAGATGTAAATGATAAATATAGCGAATATCCAAGCAGTGGCTTAAATCCTTTAAGACTTGCAAATATATTTAAAGAAGCAGATGTAGGCAATGTTAGGCGGCAAATGGAACTGTTTGAAGAAATGGAAGAAAAGGATACACATTTATTTTCACAGTTGCAGACAAGAAAACTTGCAATAACTGGTCTTGATTGGGATATACAAGAGTTTAGCGGAGATAGTAAAGATATAGATATAGCAGAGTTTGTAAAAGAGCAGTTAAAGGCATTAGAAAATATAGATGATATATTTACTGATATTCTTGATTGTATAGGTAAGGGTATCAGTATATCTGAAATAGAATGGGGTATAAGTACTGAAGGTTATAATGTAATTAAAAGTATAGAATGGGTACATCCTAAAAAGCTAGTTTGGGATAGTACAACAGATGAAATGCTTATATGCACAAAAGAGTATCCAAATGGTATTAAAATACCAGAAAATAAATTTATAGTACATAAATATAAAGCTAAAAGCGGACACCCTAGCAGAGCGGGTATTTTAAGAATTATAGCATGGATGTATGTATTCAAAAATTATGATGTTAAAGATTGGGTGGCTTTTTTAGAAGTATTTGGTATGCCGCTTAGACTAGGAAAATATGACGCTTCTGCTAGTGATATGGATAGACGGGCGTTAAAAGAAGCGCTAGTAAGTCTTGGAAGTGACGGAGCTGGAATTATACCAAGTACAGCAGCTATAGAATTTATAGAATCTAATAAAACAAGCAGTGCAGATGTTTATGAGAGTTTTGCAAGATACTGTGATGAACAAATAAGTAAAGCGGTACTTGGGCAAACGCTTACGGCAGATAGTGGAGGAAGTTATGCACAAAGTAAAACACATGGAGAAGTTAGACAAGATTTAACAGAAGCGGACGCTAAGGCACTGGCTAGTACTATTAGAAGATATATTATAAAACCGTTAGTAGAGTTTAACTTTGGTACAGGCTGTAATATACCGCATTTCCAATTTGCTTTTGCAGATACAGATGATTTAAAAACTGTTGTAGATATATATAAAACGCTAAGCGTAGATATGGGAGTAGCAATTCCAACAAGCCATATTTATAAAAAGTTTAATATACCGCAGCCAGAAAAGGGTGAAGATATTTGTACATTAGGGCAGATAAAAGCTATAGAAGAACAAAAAGACGAACAAAAGATAGTAGAAACGGAACAAAAGGCATTGACATTGAAAGTGGAACAAAACATAGAAAATATGGAACAGATAAAAGTACAGAGTATTGTAGATAATGTTGTAAGTAAGACTGTAGAGAAATCTAAAAAAATGTTTACTGGTATGTTAAAACCACTGATGAAAATAGTTGAAGAGTCGGACAGCTTGGAAATGGCACTAGAAACATTAAAGGACAAAGACAAGATAAAAGAAGTCTATGCAGATATGGAAAGTGTAGAATTACAAGATATTTTAAAACAGGCTATGTATATAAGTAACTTGCTTGGTAGAAGTATAGAGGTAGAAAATGGATAATGAAACAACACATAACAATGTCAGTAAAATAATATATGGAAATGTAGATGATTTTGTATTTACACAAGCGGTTGAATATCTAAAAGAAAAAATTGTAGTAATGCCAGATACATATAAGCAGTTGCAAGAAGAATATAAAAGTTTAGCTTTTAGCGTAGCAGGATATACAGAATTAAACATACTTCAGGAGTTTTTAATAAAATTGACAAAAGCAGTGGAGGGGGGACAGACAAGGCAGACATTTGCTAAAGATATGAATACATTTTTAGAAGAACGGGGTTTTGTAGGTATAAATCCTAGCAGGGCAAAAACTATATTTGAAACAAATGTACAAACTGCTTTTAATGTAGGACACTTTGAAAGTATGTCTACAGACATAGTAAAGAAAATGCGACCTTATTGGAGATATGAAACCGCAGGAGATGGACATGTAAGAGATGAACATGCAGTTATGCATGGAAAAGTATATAGTGCGAGCGACCCTATTTGGGATATATGGTATCCGCCAAATGGATTTAATTGTAGATGTAGTGTAGTTAGTTTATCTAAGCGGCAAGTAAAAGAGCAGGGGTTAAAAGTAGAAGATGAACCAGAATATACTTTAAATTTAGAAACAGGGGAGTTAAGCCCTAGTTTTCCAGATAAGGGATTTAGCAATAACCCTGCTAAGGAAAAATGGCAGCCAGATTTAAGTAGTTTTCCAGACTATTTGCAAGAAGCTTATAAAGCAAGGGTAAATTAAGCCAAGAATGAGTTTTTACAGCATTAGTGGGGAAATCTTGGGGTAATACGTTTAACATGCCTATTCACGCGTGAATGGTGCGTGAATGAGCGTTTGAAAGGAGTAGGTTAATGAAGAATATGATAATATGCACAGCAGAAGCGGTAAAAGTAGAAAATGTGCCAAGTGAGGTTAAAATATTACCGCTTGGTAAGGTGCATAGCCAGAAGGGAAATTTTGTAGTTGATGATGAAAGTTTTTTAAAAATGAAAGAACAGTTTGAGCAAAGAAAACTTGATTTAGTGATTGACTATGAACACCAAACCCTAAAGGATATAGAAGCACCAGCAGGCGGTTGGATAAAAGAATTAATAAAAGGTGAGGACGCGGTAATAGCAAAAGTAGAGTGGACAGCAAAGGCAAAGGAATATTTAAAAAATAAAGAGTATAGATATCTATCGCCAGTGGTACTAACAAGGAAGATAGATAATAAAGCAATAATGTTACATAGTGTGGCACTTACAAATACACCAGCTATAGATGGAATGTATGCAATAGTAAATTCCTTGGATATAGAAAGAGAAGAAGTAGAAGAAAACGGAGGTAATAAAAAAATGAATAAGTTAGAAGATTTAGATTTAAAAAAGATAATTGAGGCACTAAAAATTGACAATGCAGATGAGGAAGAAATAATTAAAGCAGTAGCAAAGTTAGTATCTAGTGTAGATACTGATGAAGATGATATAGAAACAGAAGTAGTAGCTAATAGTATAGTGCTTTCGCTGCTAGATTTAGATAAAAATGCCAAAACAGAAGATGTAACAGCTAAGATACTAAGTTTTAAGAATAATACAGATACTAAAGCGTTACTAGAACTTAAAGCAAAATTTGAGGAAAGAGAAGCAGAAGAGATAGTAATGACTGCATTAAAAGACGGAAAGATAACAGCAGCACAAAAGGAGTGGGCAAAAGCGTATGCCTTAAAAAATATAAAAGGATTTAAGCAATTTATGGAAAAGGCAAGCGTAGTAGTACCAGTTGGAAAGATTACAGATAAAGAAGATAAAAAACAAAATAGTAATGTAGAAGTAGATATGAAGATACTTAAAAATATGGGTCTTAGCAAAGAAGATATAGAAAAATACGGAAAGGCGGAAGATGAAAATGAGTAGAGCAGGAAATGAAAGAACTGGAAATAAGATTATTAATATACCTGTCAAAGCAGGGGAAGAAATTTTACAGGCAGAATTAGTAGTAATAGATGAAAACGGATATGCCAAAGTGGCTGTTGCTGAAGCTAATGTAAAAGCGGCAGGAATAAGTCAAAAGTACGTAGATAATAGAAACGGTGAAGATGGAGAAGTAACTATAGAAGTTAGAAGAGGGGCATTTGTAATGGAAAATGCGGGAGATATAACAAATAGGGATATTCTAAAGCCTTGCTATATAAAAGATAGTGTAACTGTAACAATGGAAGATACAGGAACATCTGTAGCAGGAACAATACTAGAAGTAGATAAAGACAAAAGCGTAACTGTAGAGTTTAAATAATAAGCTAACTAATAAATAAACGAACAACAGGAGGAATAAAAAATGATATTAAATCAAAATGCATTACAAAATTTAACATTAGGATATAGTGCGGCATTTCAAAAGGGGTTAAGTAGTGTGGAAACGCATTGGGATAAAATAGCAACTAAAGTAATTTCTTCATCAGCCGCACAAGGATATGCATGGCTAGGGCAAATGCCACAGATGAAAGAATGGGTAGGCGAAAGGGAAATACAGAAATTAAGTACACATGATTACACTATTAAAAACAAAAAATTCGAAATGACAATTGGCGTAAAACGAGATGATATAGAAGATGACCAATATGGAGTATATACCCCTCTCTTTAGCAATATGGGAGAAGCGGCAGCACTGCACCCAGAGGAATTGGTATTTACTGCACTTAAAAAAGGTTTTACTGAAAAATGCTATGACGGAAAAACTTTTTTTGCAACAGACCACCATATTAAAAAGGGTGAAAAGTATAGTAATAAGGGAACACACAAATTAACAACTGAAAGTTTTGAAGTGGCAAGATCGGGTATGATGAGTTTGGTTGGTGAAAAAAATAAGCCACTTAATTTAGTACCAAATTTATTAGTAGTAGCTCCTGCAAATGAAAAAGTGGCAAGAATGATATTAGAGGCAGATACTATAAATGGTACAACCAATATTAACAAGGGACTTGCAGAATTATTAGTAGTTCCAGAACTAGCAGATAAGCCGGCACAATGGTACTTACTATGCACTGGCAGAAGTCTAAAACCTATTATATATCAAGAGCGTAAGGCTATTAAATTTACGAATAAAACAAATGATACAGATGATAACGTGTTTTATAGAGATGAATATATATATGGTGCAGACGGACGCTGTAACGTTGGATACGGATATCCGCAAATGGCATATGGAAGTACTGGAGAAAATTAAGTAAAAGAAAAGTAGTAGGAGAAAGTAATATGGGGTATTGTAGCGAAGCGGAAGTAATAGGAATGATTAAGGAAGAAATGCAAAGCACAATAATTGGGGATAGATATTTAGAGGATAATAAAAAGCGAATAAAACTTCTTAAAAATCTAGCAATAAAAGCAATAGAAGACGCAGACGCAGAAATTAACGGTTACTTGGCTAGACGCTACAGTGTTCCCCTTGCTAGAGTGCCAGCGGTAATTAATAAGTTTAGTAAAGATATAGCAGTTTATAATTTAATCTCCAGAATGGGTATTGAACATGATACGAGAGAAAAAACTTTTAAGGATAGATATGACGCTGCTATAACATATCTTACAAATGTAGCAAAAGGAATAATAGAAATAGGCTTAATAGATAGTAATAGTGCTAAAGTTTCTGCTACAGGATTTACATTAAAGTCTAACGGTAGATTATTTAATAGAAATAAAATGCGTGGGTGGTAAGTTATGGCTTCGATAAAGTTAAAAGTTAATGGAGATATAAGAACATTACAGCGTAAAATGCGAGCCTTAACAGAATTAGAAGATTTAAAGGGTGTAATGAAATCTTTAGGTGAAGGTGTAAGAACTGGAACTAAAGAACGATTTAAAGAAGAAAAAAGTCCTGATGATAAGAAATGGAAAAAATCTATACGAGCTGTAGAAAGCAGTGGAAAGACTCTTACACAGACAGCTAAATTAAGAAATTCTATAAGGGTTAGAGCTAATAATACAGGATTTGCAGTTGGTACAAATTTAATATATGCTGCTACGCACCAGTTTGGTGATAAAAGAACTATAAGAGCCAAAAATGCTAAGGCATTAAGATTTATGATAGGCGGAAACTGGGTAAGCAAAAAGTCTGTTAGAGTTACAATTCCAGCCCGTCCATTCTTAGGTCTGTCAGAAGGCGATATAAAAGAGCTTGCAGGCGGTATAGAAGACGCTATAGCAATGGCAGGAGAATAAAATATGTTAAAAGAATGCAGAGAAAAACTAAGTTTGGCACTAAAAGCGGCAGGAATAAAAACAAATATAATAACTACAGGTAAAAAGTTAGCAACTAACTATGATAGCCATATAGGTGCAGTATTGTTTGTAAAAGAGTCATTGGAGCGTGACGGTTCTAAAAAAATTTATGGAGAAAGGGACGACAGAAAAAAGCGGACAAGGATTTTTAAACGAACAGTAACATTTAATATAATTATAGGTGAGCGTGACTATAATACTACAGAAGCAATATATGAACGTTTCTTGAGTATAATTGGAAGCGGATTTTATCTAAATGGAGATTATATATATCTTGAAGTAGAAGAGTCAGATTGGGTAGATGAGGAAGATAGCATATTAAAAGCTAAGGTAGCAGTGCAAGTAAGCATTAACTGTGTAGGTGGAATGTATAAGGATACAGAGTATACAAAAATAGAAGATATTTTAATAAATGTGGATAAGGAGGCAGAAAATGAAAGAAAACATAAATAAAGAAGATAAAGAAAAAATAATAGAAACTAAAAAGATAGTTGATATTGATGTGTTACAAAAACAAGAAAATATAGATAATTTAATACATATAGGTGCTATGTCTTTGGCGGGTTGGTATAAAGGAAAGAAAGTAACACGTACACAATATATGCAAGCACTAGATAAATTCAAGATAGGAGTAAAAAATGAATGATGTAACACATATAGTAGAGGACGGTCTACTAGGGCTTAATGCAGGAAATGGCACAGGCAGACATGTAAAAGTTGGTGTTTCGCCGATAATTTCCAATATCCCAATTCTTATACGAAATACAATGAGTGTAACACAAATAAGAGAGCTGCTAGGTCATAGCCCGCTTGCAGATGCGGCTATGGATAGCGCAGAAAATGGTGCTGCTTATACTTTATGTATTCCAGTCAAACCAAGTAATATAGGTGAAATTGGTACAGTAACAAGCATAAAGACAGGTACAGGAGATATAACAGTAACAGGAAGTCCTTATAATAACTTTAACATTAAAATAAAGATTGTAAATAGGGGTGGCTTAAATGAAGCAGTATTTGTATATAGTATAAATGGTGGAGCAAGTTATTCTGATAATATTACAGTTCCAGATAATGGGCGTTATAGCATTATAGAAGCAGGGTTAGAACTTACATTTACAAGTAGTGAATACTTGGTAAATGATAAGTGGGAATTTAAAACAATAGCACCAAAGCTAAGTAATATTGAAATATTAGAAGCATTAAAGGAAATAGAAAGAATAAATACAGAAGTGGAATTTTGCCATATAGTAGGAGAAACAAATGCAGAACTTTGGACGGCAGTATCTAGTTATCAAGAGTATTTAGCAAATATTAAAAATAAACCTATATTATTTGTACTAGAAACTTACAATATAAATGAAACTGAAAATATAGCAGAATATGCCAATAGGCTTATAATAGACGCTAAAAAGGTTAAAAATTATAACGTACAAGTAGTTGCGACGCACTCTGAATATTTAGGAATGGACGCAGTAAAACGAAATGTAAACAATGCAGCTATTGTATGTGGCTGGTATGCAAAAGCTAGGATAGAACAAAGTATAGGGGAAGTTAGAAGCTTTAAAATGGCGCTGGGGAAAATGAATAAGTTACTGCCAAATGGTATAGAAGACTACATAGAAGATTTAGATGTAGCTAAGTATTTAACATTTAGACAGTATAACGGACTTGATAGTTATTATGTTACTAATGCAAAAGTTATGTGTCCAGAAGGCAGCGATTATAGGTATCTTGAAGATGTTAGGGTATTAAATAAGATAATAAGATTAACAAGAAAAGAAGCCTTAATGGTACTGCAAACAGGTGTAGATATTAAAGATATACAAGGGGATTTAGACGCTAAAGCTGTTTTTATATCCGCACCTATTAAAGATATGGTTAAAGCTAAAGAGATAACAAGTGTAGAAATAACAGTACCAGAGGGGCAAGATGTTTTAAAAACAGAAAAACTGACACTTAAGGTTAGGTATGTGCCTATCGGAAAAATTAGGAGTATTGATATTTTTATAGGTGTAACTAATCCAGTAGCAGGATAAGGAGGGCAAAATGTTAAGGGTAAATGGTAAAATATATGATTGGGGCAGTGTAGATTTAAAGCTATCTGGAGTGATAGCAGAACCCCAAGAAATTTCATATGATGATGAATTTGAAAAAGAGTTAGCATATGGACTTGGTGGAATGCCAAGGGGATATGGTACAGGAAACTATAAGGCAAGCGGAAAGCTAGTAATGTTAAAAAATGATTACGAAGCATTAATAGATTATTGCAAACAGCAAGGAATATCTTTATATAAGCTAGAATTTCCAAGTATAGTTGTAAGTTATGCAAATGAGGGTGGCAGAACAGTAAGTGATGTACTTAATAATGTATCTTTTACTAAGTTTAGCCATAAGGCAGCACAAGGTGATAAGAACATGAAAATAGACATAGATTTATTTATAGCAGGAACAATAGTAAGAGATGGACTTGAGCCAGTGTAGTGTAAGAAATATAAAAATAAATATTTAAAATTAAGATAATTATTAAAATAAATGACAAAAAGGAGATTTAAAAATGAAAGATATAAAAGAATTAGAAGGAATGACCAGAAATGATAATGTTACAGAAGCAGAAAATAAAAATGAGGATAAAGAAAATACATTATTAGAAAAGGCGAAAGAAAAATATAAAGATGTATACGAATTAACAACAGAAATAACAGAAGATGATGATGAGCCAGTAGAGATTAAATTGCTTTTTAAAAAGCCTAATAGTGCAAGTTTTAATAGGTATATAAAAACAAGCAGTAAAAATGCTGTTAAGAGTTTAGAAACCTTTATATTAGAAAACATAATAGAAGAGCAAAAGGCAGAACTTTTGGAACGATTTAAAAAATATCCAGCCATGCCACTTGGGCTTGGACAAAAATTATTAGAAGTACTAGGGTTTAGTAATAACGTGGGTTTGAAGAAACTTTAGAGAAACTAAAAGTAGAGATAGAAGAAAATATGATAGAAATAGGAACATTAGAAATATATAAATATGTTCCTAAATCTCTACTGCCAAGTAAGGATATTGGTGAATTAGATATAGAAGAGTTTCTCTATTACGTGGCACTAGCAAGGGTATCTTCGAATATGGATAGTTTTGTAATGCAAACGGCGATATGTAATGCTTTTAATCCCACAGAATGAAACTGGTTAATTAGTTTTTACTGGAGGTGAGAAATTGGGTTTAGAGAGTATATATAAATTAAGTGTAATGCTAAATTTAATAGATAATATAACAAATCCCATGCGAAATGTGACAGGGAATATTAATAGCAGTCTTTCTTCTTTGGAAAAGGCGGAAGCAAGTTTTGGAGGAATGATACAAGGCGGTACAGGAATGCTGATTGCTGGAAAAGAGATAGCTGAAGCGGTGCTATCCCCCATAGAAGCCACTTTTGATACACAACGTGCAATAGGGCAGTTAAAGGCAATGGGAGTAGAGGATTTAGAAACGCTATCTAATGCGGCAACAGATTTTAGTAATACATGGGCTGGAACTACTAAAGCAGAGTTTTTAGCCGCCGCAGTGGATATAAAAGGTGGTATAGATAATCTAAACGAAGAGGGAATAGCGGCATATACAGAAATAGCAGGTATTACGGCAAAAGCGACAGATTCAACAATAGGCGAAATGACAGATTTATTTGCTACAGGATATGGAATATATAAAGACTTCTACAGTGATATCTCTGAAATTGAACTTGCAGAAATATTTAGTGCTGGTATTGCAGAATCCATTTTAGTATATAAAGCAAGCGGCAGTAGTATGGCACAGGCTTTAACAAGTCTTGGTGCGTCTGCTACAGCACAGCAAGTACCGCTAGAAGAACAGCTTGCAATTCTTGGACAACTGCAAGCAACAATGAGTGGGTCGGAGGCTGGAACTAAGTATAGTGCCTTTTTAAAGACGGCTGGTAAAGCAGGGGAAACATTAGGATTAAGTTTTTTGGACGCAAACAATAATCTAAAATCTGTGCCAGAGATTTTAGATTTAATGAGAAATAAGTATGGAGAAACACTTGACGCTATAGAAAAAAGAGAGATACAAGAAGCCTTTGGAACAGTCCAAGCCGTGGATATGATAGATTTACTTTACACTAAAACAGATAGTTTACAAGATAATATACTACATCTATATAGCAGTATGGGAGAGGGTGTAGGAGTAACGGCTAGAATGGCAAGTGAAATAAACAACATGGAGCCAGACCAATACGAATTACTACAGCAAAAACTACAAATTTTAAAAGAAACAGTAGGCAGTACAATGTTACCGTTGTTTGTGGAAACGGTAAATAAAATGAGTGGTGTGGTAGATAAGGCGGTAGATTGGGTAAATAAAAATGAAGCCTTAGTAAGAATACTAATGACAGTATTTATAGCAGTTAGCATGGTGTTAATAGTTGTTGGCGGAATAAGTATTGCTATTGGTGTGTTTGGAACGGCAGTAACCAGAATAATAGGAGTTGGGCGTGGATTTGTAAATATATTAAAACTAGGAAAGTCTATGCTTGAAACATTACGGATATATGGAATGTATGCGGGAGACGCTTTAAAACTTGCATTTTTAAAAATAAAAGCAGGTGGCGGTGCGGCAATAGCAGGTTTAAAACAAGTAACTATATCTATATTTAATTTTGCAAAAACAGCAGTGGTAAATGGTGCTATAGCTATTAAGAACTTTATTATAAGTATGGCAGCAATGGCAAAGCAAGCAATAATAACAGCAGTTACAGCAATGCCGGGGTTAATAGCGTCTGTATGGGCTTTTACAGTAGCCTTACTAGCAAACCCAATAACGTGGATAATACTAGGGATAGTGGCACTTATAGCAGCAATAGTACTACTATGGAAAAACTGGGATACAGTAGTAGCTTTTTTAAAAGGGGCATGGGATAGCTTTGTAAATGGCTTAATAAATGCAATAAATTGGGTAAAAGAAAAATTTGCAGGACTTCCAGCACCAATAAAATTATTAATAGTGGCTTTAAATCCATTTGTAGGCATTCCTTTACTAATAGCAACAAATTGGAATACACTCGTTACAGTGTTTAAAAATCTTTGGACTAATATAAGTACAACATTTACAACAGGTATAAATAATATAAAAAACTTCTTTTCTAGTTTGCCAGAGTGGTTTAGAGAAAGCGGTAAAAAGATAGTTAGCACATTAGCACAAGGTATAGAAAGTGCGTTCATGAAACCATACGAAGCAGTAAAAAATGGTTTTGCAAAAATAAGGCAGTTGTTGCCGTTTTCTGACGCAAAGGAAGGACCACTATCGACTTTAACTCTAAGTGGTAAAAGAGTACTAGAAACTATAACAACAGGAATACACCAAGGAGAGGATTTGCCAGCACAGGCAGTAGAGAAATCTTTTAAGCAAGTAGATTTTAAAACTACTAAAAAGGCAAATTTAAAAGTTAATTTACAAAATGAAGATAATGTAAGTAAAAGTACAAGCAGTGGAAATAGTGTAGAAGAGAAGAATGTAGTAATAAAGCAATTAACACTAAATATAGATTTTAGCAAGATAAAAGATTTAAAAGCACTGCTTAAATTAGTAAAAGAAATAGAAAATTATAATAATGCAAATGCTTCAGCTACAGGTGAAGGTGAGCTAGTAATAATATAATGAAAGGGAGAATTTTAAATGATTTTTAATGATGATAATGAAATAAAAGTTGGCGGGAAAATTCTCCAAGGAGTTATAAAAAATTATGAAATAAAAGTAGCGGCTATGGTTGAAGAACAGGAAGTAGAAGGAAGTGCAGTAAAGCCAAAACAAGCAACAGGATATGAGGACGGAAAAATAAATATTGATTTAATTCTAATCGATGATGTAAATACAACTAAAGAAGTTAAAATGCAGACAATACATAATATTTTTAAAGACCAAGCTACACTACAGAGCAAACCAGAAGTATTAGATTTTGTGAATGAACATGCAGCTATAAGGGGAATTAATAAAGTTATATTTAAAAGCATGAATACTAGATATACAAATAAGAGAACACAAATAGAAGTTAGTTTAGAGTTTTGGCAATACGTAGCTGTTACAATTGTAGCAAAAAAAGCAACATCAACTGGAAGTTCTGTGTCTAGTAATACTGTAAATAATAACAATGGTCTTACAAGGGAATACAATAGCTATTTAAGTAATAATAGAGGAAGTGCAGCGTCAAATGTGCCAACACTAACAGGCAATTCATCTTATTATGATTTTAAAGCAGGTGGTGGCTTAGTTCCTAAAACAAATAAAACTCCAATAATAGATAATTGGTAAAGGAAGAAAACGTGTGAAGTTAAATGAAATTAGAGATTTGTTATATCCAGAAATTAGAGTTACATTAGGTGACTACATTATTACACAAGGCATAAAGATAGAAGTTAATTCATCAGAAAATTTTTATGCCTTTGCAAAAGTATATTTAACAAAAGAATATGTAGATAAAATAAAGATAGATAGAAATGATATTGGAATAATAGAACTAGGGTATGCTGGAGATTTTTATACTGCGTTTAAGGGTTATGTAATGCAGTTAAACTACAACGAAATAACCCTAAAAGATGAAATGATAAAACTTGAAAGAATTGAGATTACTAATACATTTTTAGACGCAACACCTAGAGAAATATTAATATTTTTACTTACAAATGCGAATATATATAAATATAAACTAAATGATGATTACTACCCGTATAAAAAAACTGTTCCATTAACAAGGAAAAATGGAATAGAAGCTATCGAACAAATAAATAATATATGGGGAATAAAGAATGTATTTTATTTTAGAAATGGGATATTTTACTGGGGAGTAGAGCCAAAACAAGATTTAATGTATGTATTAGAATATGGTAAAAATATAATTAGTATAACAAGATATAATCAGAATTTTGAGATTGAATGTGTTGGTGTTCCATTTATAAAGCATGGTGACTACATAGAAGTAAAACATGCCTTATTAAATGGAAGAGTTAAAGTAAAAGAAATATCATTTACAACAAATCAGGGATTTATAAGAACAATTATAAAAGTATAAAGGGGAAAAAATGTTAAAGGATATGATAAAGAATACGCTAAAAGAAATTTTTAAAACAGATTATAACTACCTAGAATATCCCTTTGCGATGAAAGCTAAAATAACAAGTAAAAATGATAATAGTTATACTATTAAAATTTTAAAAAATACAGATGAATATGATGATAAATTTCCAGAAATACCAAATGTATCAAAAAATGAAAGCGAATATAATATTGGCGATAAGGTAGTTATATTGCTTTTGTATGGACAATTAGATGTATACATAGTAGGGAGGGTGGAAACATAATGACAGATATAAAACTTAGTAACTTTAATTTATCTATTACTACTACAGGAGATGTACAATTAATATCTGAAAAGGAATGTTTGTTACAAGATATAAAGCTAGAAGCAATTACTACAGAGAATGAATTGTTTTATGCTCCAAGTTATGGTTGGTCTTTACTAGAATTTGTACACCAGACACACTCAAAAATGTTAAAAATGGAAATAGAAAATAGAATAAAACAAAAACTAGAAAAAAGAAAAGAACTTGATACAAGCAGTATAAAAATTAATACTGAGTTTACAGATGATAATGTAAAAATTGAAATTGAATTTAGCGAAATAAACGCTGAAGAACACAAGCTAATATTAAATCTTAATAGAGTAGAAGTAGAGGTTATAGAAATATGATAGAAAAAGAAATTCTTGATAATATACTTCCAGTTGAAGAATTAGAAACTCTTAAAAATGAAACAATAAATGAACTCGAAGCAGAAGGATTTGTGGTAACAAACTGGCGTGAAGGTGGTGTATTTAATACGCTGTTAAGTATATTTTTACAAATCCTAAGAGAAATGAAAATACTTTGTAGGACAGTATTAAATAATATGTATCTTCGTCATGCTAGTGGGGAATGGTTAGATTTAAAAGCCGCTGATTTTAGTAAAGTAAGAAAACAAGCAAGTAAAACAAAAGGACTTATAACAATAACTAGAACAGATACGACAGAAGCACTTAGAATACCAAGGGCAACAGTCTTTAAAACAAAAAATATAAGTGGAGAAGAACTAAAATATTTTACAACAAAAGCAGTAATAATGCCTGTAGGTGCTATAGAAACAACTATAGAAATTGAAGCAGAAAAAGAAGGAAGTCTTTATAACTTGCCGTCAGGGCAGATTACAAAATGTTTAATACATCTAACAGGTGTGGAAAGTATAAGTAATTTAGACGGCTGGATAGTAGAGGAAGGACAAGATACAGAAACAGATAAAAGCCTTGCTAATAGGAGTTTAAATGCTTGGGCAGAATTATCTGTAAGACCTATAGCAGATAAATATAAAAATGCATGTGCGGCAGTAGATGGTGTGCTATATGTCCAAGTAAATGATAGGCACCCAAGGGGGCAGGGAACTATAGATATAATAGTTACAAGTACAGCAGGAACTGCAACAGAAGCACTTTTAGAAAGAGTTAGAGAAGCAGTAGATACTATAATTGGAACTTATGAAGATGTTCTTGTAAAAAGTAGTATAACAGTAATACAGGATATAAATATAATAATAACAATGCAAGAAAATATAAGTACTCTAGGTGTAGAAGAAAAAATAAATAATGCATTAATAAATATGCTTAAAATAGGAATGCCACGAAAGCTTAATGAATTAAACTTAGTAGATATAATTGTTACAGCTAAAGAAACAGTGCCAACGATAAAAAATATTAAAGTTCTAAAACCTATAGAGGATATAACATTAGAAGCAGATAAAGTAATTATCGCAGGAAATATTAATATAACAATAGAAGGAGGATAATTATGTTTAAAAGTATAAGTGAATATATGTACTATCTTTTACATACTCCTTTAAAGAGAATAAAAGGTCAATCAAATCAATTTAAAATACTGTTTAATATACTTGGGCAAAAGGCAGATGAAACAAAAGAATATTTTAATAAAATGCGGCTAGAAAACAATATAACAAGCTGTAGTAAAGAAATGCTTTTGGTTCACGGAAATGATAGAGGAATGCAGAAATATGCAAATGAAAGTGATGAGGATTATAGAAAGCGTTTACTATTAAAAACAGAAATTTCTGAACGTGCGGGAAGCCGTAGAGGGGTACAACTTGCAGTACAAGCCCTAGGACATAACAATGTTAGAATTATTCCCTTTTATAAAAGAGATAAAAAGCGTTGGGCAGAATTTATAATATTGATAGAACATACAATCGATGAAGAGTTTTTTCAAAATTATGCTGCTATACGAAAAGAAGTTAGGGCAATAAAAGAAGGAATTGCTAAAGATAACTATGAAATAGTTTTAAAAGGTGGATATGAGCAAAATATTAAAAGCAATATACCTAGGTTAGAAATGATAAGTTGCTTTTATCCGTTAAGTGGTTATAAAGTTATAAACTTAAATGGTACATGGTTGCTAGATAATAGTAAGGAGTTAAAAGGCTGGGAGATAGGTAATAAAGAATTATATAGATTGGATATTACTATTAAACCTAGTGTAAAGGAAAATATAGAAACAAAAAGTACATTAACAACATATAAGAATTGGTGGTTGCTAGACGGTAAAAATTTATTAAATGGAAATAAAACGCTTGGAGCAAGTACATCAACAATAACTAATTTGTAGGAGGTTTTATATTATGGCACAAGGAATAATTACTATAAAGGGAAGAGAAAAACTTTGTAAAGCACACGCAGGAGATATTAAACTGCCAAAGATAACACATATGGTATTTGGGTCTGGTGGAATAGATAATGAGGGGAATGTTAAAGTTTTAACAGGAAATGAAACAACACTAACAAATAAGTTAATAACAAAGCCTATAAATGAACATGAATATCCAGTACCTACAACATGTAGATATAAAGCAATTCTAGGACTTAATGACTTAGCAGGTGAGCAAATAAGTGAAATTGGGTTAATAGATGAGGACGGGGATTTAGTGGCATATAAAACTTTTGGAAGCAAGTTTAAAGATGTAGATATGGAATTTATATTTGATATGGAAGAAATATTTTAATAAGGAGGAAAATAAAAATGAGTAATTTAGAAATATCAGAACATGCGGAAATAATAACAGAAGTAGAAAAATTAGAAACAAGTACACCAGCACATGCAGCTACCTTTAATAAAATACATGAGATTTTTTTAAACTCGGTAGTTGCACTAGAGAATAAAAAAGTAGATATAGAAAATGGAGATATTAAAGAAACAAAGGTTACAGAGTTTACGGGAACAACAGAAGAATTTCCTATTATAGCAGAAAGTGAAGATGTAAAGACTTTGTTTGGTAAAATAAAGAAGTTTGGAAATGATTTTAGGGCAATAAGGTCAGCACTTGTTACATTTGGGAGTATAGTAGATAATAGTGTTACTAATAGGGGGGATTTAGCAGCGTCTGCAAGGCAGGTAATGTTGTTAGCACAGCAGAATACAGCATTAAACAATAGTTTAAATAATAAACCTGCGATATCTGCATACTTAGGCAGTCTTTTTGTTAAGACTAACAATGAGTATGAAAAACTTCCTTTGAGTAGTTCAGTTTCAAAAGGGACTGGGCTATCTCTACAAAATGGAAATATAGTAATTGGTGCTGGGGTTAGGCATGTATTAATTTCAGCACAAATATACTTCTTTAACAATATTACATTAGGTAGTAAAGAGATAGATATACTTGTAAATACTACCTTGGTGGCTAGGTCTTATAACACAATATCTGCCAATTTCAAGCATTTTAGTGTAAGTACAAGGCTATGCAGTGTAAGTGAAAATAATAATATAAGTATTCATGTAAAAGGACACCGTGGTGATGAAATACAATCTTATAACCATAGCACATTTTTAACGGTTGTTGCTGTTTAGGCTACTACAAATAGAACATAAAAAGGTAGCCATTCACTACCGTCTAGCGTTAGATGATTATAATCACCATATACATTTATAATACCCAATTATTCCACCCGGAACTTCCCATAAAACGACAATAATGCCCTGACCCTGTAATATATTCCTGACAAACATAGCCGCCTGCCTCCGTCGTTCGTAATATGCCACTAAATTTTGTTGGTAAATTTAATACTAACTGTGACTCTGCATGATTTAAAGCAATTATTGATGTACGGAAGTGTAGGTTCAAATCATTATTTTGTAATGAATTTATCCCTACTGTAACCTTAGGATAACTAGTAGATGCAATTAAACTATTGTTTAATTATCTATAGATAAAATTAAAAGAGAAAAGAGGAAAATATGACAAAGCAACATGAATATATAAAAATTGATAATTTTGAAGTTGAATATCCCATAAACTATATAATACTAGAGAGTAGTAATGTTATAGAAATTCAATTTGTTAATGAAATTCCTAATAAATTAGGAGAT
>JGI994J12354_10000412_pt1 | contig 42253 bp, 42 predicted proteins | sample IntmicLarv3ML3BL_FD_12354 | JGI IMG/M metagenome (IMG submission 12354) | reverse complement strand
GGCGGTGGGGCTGAAAGCCCCACGGTCTTATATTTTAAAGTTTTAATTGTTAAAGGTTGATGCGAGTGTATCAGCCTTTTAGATTGTTTAGGTGATTATATGAGAGAAATTAATATTAGTAAAAATGAAGCGAACCAGAGATTAAATAAATTTTTGGAAAAGTATTTAAATAAGGCACCAAAGAGCTTTATTTATAAGATGATTAGGAAGAAAAATATTAAAATTAACGATTCAAAAGCAGATGGTAGCGAAATACTTACAGAAGGAGATATTTTAAAATTATATCTTTCTGAGGAAACTATAGAGAAGTTTATGCAAGAAAAAACTATAAATGAAGAGGCAGGAGCTATTTCTATCATATTTGAAGATGAAAATATATTGATAGTAGATAAGCCTTTGGGTGTTTTATCACATCCTGATACGAATACTGACCGTGATACTCTTATAGATAGGATACTTTCTTATTTACATAAGAAAGGCGAATTTAATATAGAAAAAAACTCCTCTTTTACACCAGCTATTTGTAATCGTTTGGATAGAAATACAGGCGGTTTAGTTGTATGTGGCAAAAATTTAGCGACAGTTCAAAAGCTGAATGAGATAATAGCATCAGGTAATATGTATAAGTACTATTTTGCTATAGTTAGTGGAAAGTTAGAAACAAAAGGAAAATTAGAGGGATATCACATTAAAGATGATAATACAAATCAAGTAAAAATAACAAAGCAAGAAAGTCAAAATGGTAAAAAAGTTTATACTGAATACACTCCAGTAAAATATACAGATGATTTTACAATGCTGAATATTAATTTAATAACAGGTAAGTCTCATCAAATAAGAGCACACTTGCAAAGTATAGGCCATCCAATACTAGGCGATAGAAAGTATGGGGATAGTGACGTAAATAAATGGGCAAAAGAAAGATTTGCTGTTAATAATCAATTATTACATGCGCAAAAAATATCGTTTGACGAAATAGATGGTATTTTAGAATATTTACAAGGGGAAAGTTTTTATAGCGAACCAACAAGTATATTTAAAAGGGTAGAAAAAAATATATTTAAAAGGTAGCTAGAACTAAGGGGGAATTTTTTTGAAAGCTATAATTTTAGCGGCTGGGTATGCCACAAGGCTTTATCCATTAACGTTGAATAAGCCTAAGGCATTACTTCCACTTAATGATATGCCAATTATCACATATATAGTTAAAGAAATAAATAAGATTAAAGAAGTAGATGATATATTTGTAATAAGTAATAGTAAGTTTGTAGAAGATTTTTATTCATGGCAAGTAGATGCGCAAAATAACAGCGATATACCAATAACAGTAATTGATAATGGAACACAAAGCGAAGAAGATAAGAGGGGCGCAATAGGCGATATATACTACACAATAAAACAGAAAAACATTGTTGATGAGGATATAATTATTATTGCGGGTGATAATTATTTTACTTATGACTTGAAAGAATATTATGATTTTTATAAATCTGTAGATAGAGACTGTGTATGTGTAAAAGAGGTTAATAACATAACTATGTTGAGACAATTTGCGGTAGCTTTAATAGATGAAAATAAAAAAATAATTGATTTGGAAGAAAAACCACAAACCCCCAAAAGTAATATTGGTGCGTATGCTTCTTATATATACAAGAAAGATACAGTTCCACTTGTAAAAAAATATTTGGATGAAGGCAATAAACCTGATTCACCTGGCTACTTTGTGCAATGGCTATATAAAATAAAAGATGTAATGGCTTATGAAATGAAAGGTGAATGTTATGATATAGGGACGTTTGCGAGTTATGAAGAAGCTAAAAATTCATTTAAATGATTTCTGTACGAGACGAAATAGAGAAGTATATAGAGAAGCATAATTTAATATTCGGTATATGTGATGCGGAAAAACTTAATTTAGAAAATAAAAAAACTCCATTTGTAACTACAGATATAGAGTACAGAACAAATCCTAAATTAACGTTAAGTAGTGCAAAAAGTATTGTTGTAGTTGGTATGAATTACAAGAAAAAAATTTTACCCCAAAAGGGCGATAAATTACGATCAAGTATATCTATAGGTGCAATAGGTGTTGATTATCATATAGTAATGAACAAACATCTTAATAATATCACAGAAATTTTAGAAGGACATGAAAATAAAGCTTTTGTAGATACAGGGCCTTTAGCAGAAAGGGCATTAGCTAAAAAAGCAGGGCTAGGTTGGCAAGGAAAAAACGGAAATATAATTTCTTGTAAATTTGGTTCGTTTTTTTTTATTGGGTATATTATTACAAGTTTAGAATTAGAAACATCAAGGCCTTATAATGAAGAAGATTCTAAATGTGGCGCGTGTACAAAATGTGCAAATGCCTGTCCTAGCGGTATTTTACATGAAGTTCCTAAAAATTATTTTAAATGTGTTTCGTACTTAACTCAGCATAAAGGAGATTTAGCGGACTATGAGGCTAGTTTATTAGGAAATTCTATATACGGATGTGATATATGTCAAATGGCATGCCCACATAATCGAAATACACCTTTTGAATCTGATGCAGTATTAGAAGCGACGGTAGAAATAGAAGAATTTTTAAACCTAACAAAAAAAGAATTTAACGTAAGATATGGCGATACTGCTATGGCTTGGAGAGGTTTTAATACATTAAAGAGAAATGCAATAATTGCTTTAGCCAATAGTGAAAATAAAAGCGCGATTTCAATTTTAGAGAAGTATTTAAATGCTCAGTCAGAAGTAGTAAGTCATGCTGCAAATAAAGCATATAATTACTTAAAAAATTTGTAGGAAAGGTGTTATGTGGTATGCAGGAATTAAAAGATATAATAGATGCTAGTGATAACATTGTATTTTTTGGAGGTGCTGGCGTATCTACGGAAAGCGGAATACCAGATTTCCGTAGTGATAATGGAATTTTTAAAACTAAGTACAAATATCCTGCGGAAACAATATTGTCTTATAGCTTTTTTACGAAGCAAACAAAAGATTTTTATGATTTTTATAGAGATAGAATGATATTTTTAGAGGCAAAGCCAAACAACGCGCATAAGTTTCTTGCAAAACTTGAACATATGGGCAAGCTCAAAGCGATTATTACTCAAAATATAGACGGGTTACATCAAATGGCTGGAAGTCAAAATGTAGTTGAGCTTCACGGTTCAGTACATCGAAATTACTGCTCAAAATGTAAAACATCTTATGAAATACAGTCAATTATTGATACTACTGAGGTACCTTACTGTAATTGCGGTGGGACTATAAGGCCCGATGTAGTTTTATACGAAGAAAAGTTAGATAATAATACAATAGAAAAAGCTATTAACTATATATCAAAGGCCGATGTACTTATTATTGGTGGTACATCTCTTGTTGTATATCCAGCGGCTGGATTTATCAACTATTACAAGAAAGATAAGCTTATACTTATTAACAAAACGCCAACAGATATCGACTACAAAGCTAATTTTGTATTCCACGGTAGTATTGGCGAGATTTTAAAAGATTAAAAATCAAAAGATTTCACACTTTTTTGAAAAAAAGTGTGGCAAAAAACTTTAACAGCAACCACTATGTGGTTGCTAAAAAGGGTCAAGGTTGTAACCCTTGCAGAGTATGAGACGGAGTCTCATGGTTTTAAAGAATAAGATATAAACTAAAATATGGGGGCTATGAAAATGAATATGAATGCTAGTGCACTAACAATGAGAACACCTAATATGCCAATATCAAGTGCCGCGAGCTTACTTGTAATGAACATGGCAAAAGAAAATATGGAACAACAAGGACAAAATCTTGTAGATATGCTTAATACAACAGTAGCTCCAATCGCTCATCCTGAAGGATCGTTTGATATTAAGATATAATCTACAACTAGTAAAATAATAAGAGCGTGGAGGCAAAAAGCTTCCACGCTCTTATTATTTTGCTTTTAAATCTTCTAATATTTTAATAGGTATTTGTAAGTTTCCAAACCCATATCCAAGATCTATGTTTGGTTTATTTGCACCATGAAAATCAGTACCACCACTGATTTTTAAATTATATTTAACTGCTATACTTTTAAAAAATTTCTCTGTTTGTTCATTATGGCTTGAATATATAGCTTCTATACCGTCTATACCAAGGTTTTTAAAGTTTACTATCACTTCTTCCATTTTGTTTAAATCCAGTCCATATCTATTAGGGTGCGCTAATATCGCTATACCGCCTGAGTCATGTATGATTTCTATTATACGTTTAGCATCAAATTTATTACGTGGCACATAAGCTTTTGAACCCTCTGATAAATATTTAAAAAAGGCATAATCAATATTTTTTGCATATCCTTTAGCTACAAGTAATTTTGCAAAATGTCCTCTCGTTATTACATTTTTCTTAGACATTACCAAACTTAAGAGCTCGGAATATTCTATGTTCACACCTTCTGCTTGTAGCAATTTGCTTATTTTTATATTTCTTTCCTCACGTTCTTCTTGTATATTAATCGAAAAATTTTTAAAAATTTGTGAGTATCTGTCAAACATAAGTCCAAGAATATGAAATTCTTTTCGATTCACAGTTGTGCCAAATTCAATACCGTTTATGAACTCAATGCCATGTTTTGCAGCTTCTTTAGCTCCTTCTTCTAATCCCTCTATAGTATCATGATCTGTTATGGCTATCGCGCTTAAATTTTTAACTTTGGCATACTGTATAAGCTCTGTAGGTGAAAGTGTACCATCAGAGCAATTTGTATGTGTGTGCAAGTCTATTATTTTCATGTTTATCACTCCTTTGAAATTTTAATTTAAAGATAAAAGGCTTATGGGATGTGGTTTTAAGGTTTTCTTTAATTTTATCATAAATACGAGCGCGTGTTAGTAAAATGTATTAAATGAAATTAAGTAAAAAATGGGGAGGCTTTTTAAAATATGGAATTTAAGTTGCAAGCAAAATCTCTTTTTTCAGGTGTAGCTATAGGATATGCTATTACATGCCTTGTATTTATTAGTTACGCACTTCTTCTTACATATACGAGTACAACGGAGGAAAATATTCCGCTTGTCGTTACTTTAACTACTATTGTATCGGTTTTGGTAGCTGGTTTTGATGCAGCTCGTAGTGCTAGTAGTAAAGGATGGTTATGGGGAATAATAGCTGGATTTACTTATGCACTTCTCTTGGTTGGCATTATGAGCTGGATACAGCAAGCTCTTATTATGGATTCAAGAACTGTAACACTGCTTATCTTATCTTTAGCAGGTGGCGGACTTGGGGGAGTTATAGGAATAAATTTAAAAAAATAATTAAAAGAGGAAAAGATTAAAACCTTGGGACTCCGTCCCAAACTCTGCAAGCTTTTTGAAAAAAGCTCGACCAAAAACTTTAATAGCAGCCACATTGTGGCTGCTTAAACGGGTCAAGGGCAAAGCCCTTGGCTTAGGAGAAGGCGAGCCTTGGGCGAGTAGCCCCACGGTTTTAATCTGTTAATATATGCTACCTGCACTTTAAGTATGAAATAAATGTTGACATATGATTTTTTTGGAATATAATGGACTCATAGATTGTAAGGGGGATACATAAAGCTCTATAGGTCGTGACATTTTTAAATAAAGCCAGCTTTCATCTATGATTGAAACAAAAAATAATTTTAGTTCCTTAAGGAGGACGATATGAAATTTAAAAGGGCACTTATTGCCACACTGGCACTCACATCATTAACTGGATCATTAACATTTGGTCCTTCACTATCGGTACAAGCAACTGAAAATCCAAATGCCTACATCAATTCACAAACTAATAATATGTATAGTATGAATGAGTCAGAGTACAACGGTCATGATTCTTATCACTTTGACTTCTTGGTAACTGAGGATAATGTCGAAGAACTGTGGCATAAATTTTTCGATGAACAATACAACGATTTAGTATTTAAATTTACAGAAGCAGGCTCGCAAGCTTTTTGGGATAATCTTCATCGAATAGCTGTTGAAGAAGTTAATATGATGTCAGAAGAAGAATTAGCAGAGATTGAAAGAGAACTAGAACAACGCAGACAGGAAGAAGAACATTTTTGGGAAAATCTGTCTCCAGAATTTTTGTGGGAACTATATGTGAAAGACAACCCTCAAGTTTTAAGGATGCGAAGCGATGAAGTATCAGAACTCAAAGAGGCTGTAAAAAAATCATATTATGATCTCATTAAGTGGAGGGAATATCAAGGAATTGACGATATCTCTGCAGGAGCTGCATTTTGGGCTAATGCCGCGCTCGAAACTTGGACAAATCAATTTGCTGCTGATGCTGGGGTTTCGCTGGCAGCAAGACAGAGGATGACGATTATTGCAGGGATTGCTTGGGCTGATGCCAGAATAACCAGTACTCAGGAAGGTTGGGGATGGGGCAGTTGGAGAGAAGACGCATATCGTCATTGGTTGTGGAATGCAACATCAGTAAGGGATCCAGGTGTAGGTTCAACACAAGCTCAACGTGTTACTAACACACGAATTTTCACCACATATCGTGAAATCGTTACCTATATCCATCGTCATGAGACATCTCTAAGGACAACTAACCCAACAGCTGCTCAACTCCAAATGGGTCGCAACATGCGTAACGCGTATCTAAACATGAACCAAGCGACTTGGGTTTCAGAAAGTTTCTGGGGTTTAAATACGCCTAATGGGAGAGCAGAGCAAATGGATTTATGGAACAACCATTGGGGTCGATTTGATGGTGTTGCAGGAGCACCTACATTAGCAAGATTCAATACTAGATGGAATGATACTAGCCTTATCAACGGTCTTGTAAGATCAGATACTACTGCTTTTGCTAATATGGAAATCGGTAGGCAAAGACACATTCATTCAAGTGGTTGGCATAGACCGTAGTAGTTGCAATGAAAAAATCAGACCTAAATAATCAGAAAAAAATATTTATTAGTCTATATTGTATTCTTACACTTATTAACCTAATAATGTTTTATAATATATTTTTTAAAGTGGGGATTGGTGCATCATCATATAGGTTTCTTATTTTACCCATGGCAACTTTGACTATCCCAACATTTAGTCTTTATGCAATGATTTCTATAAAACTTTTAAAGGAAAAAAGTATTTTTTTCAAGATTATCATTTGGGTTCCATTATTAATGAATTTATATTGTTTATGGTTTGTAATAGGGTTTCTTCACGGAATATGGCAGTACCTTACAAGGCCAGTAAATTTACATTGGTATATTAATTAAATTTTGACCCAACAGGCTTGTAACGATTACCTGTTGGGTCTTGTTTATTGGAAATTTTATAGATATACTCAATTACAATTGAAATAAAAAATAGATTTAGTTTCTTGAGGAGGCACAATATGAAATTTAAAAAGGTATTCATTACCACGCTGGCACTCATATCATTGGTTGGAGGATTAACATTTGGCCCTACATTATTGATACAAGCAAATGAAAATCCCTATAACAACATCAATTCGCAAACTAATAATAGGATTAACTTCTTAGTAACTGTAACTGAGGATAATGTCGAAGAACTTTGGCATAAATTTTTCGATGAAGCATACAACCATTTAGTACTTGAATTTACAGAAGCAGGCTCGCAAGCTTTTTGGGATAAAATGAATCGAGTGGCTACTGAAGAAGTTAGTAGGATGTCAGAGGAAGAATTGGCAGAGATTGAAAGAGAACTAGAACAACGCAGACAGGAAGAGGAGGATTTTTGGGCAAATCTTTCACCAGAATTTTTATGGGAGCTATATATGAAAGAACACCCTGAAGTTTTAGAAATGCCAATCGATGAAAAATTAGAAATTAAAGAGGCTGTAAAAGCATCATATTATGATTTCGTTAGGTGGAGGCCATGGAGGATAGGGAGGGCATGGATGACACACGTCTTTTCTATTCTTAACGCAATATGGATTTTTTTTACAGGTAATACATTATTCTATTATTAATTAAATTTTGACCCAACAGGTTTGTAGCAATTACCTGTTGGGTTTTGTTATTGGAGATTTTATAGATTTACCAAAAATTAAAAGTGCGAGCATAGCTCGCACAAAAGACGTGGTCAAGCGCACGTGCGCTTGTTTGGGGATGTGGGGATGAAATCCCCACGGTCTTAATCTTTTCTTCTTTTAATCTTTTGACCTTAATATTGACTAACTATGAAATTTGCGATAAAATGTTCTAGAATTGTTTTAGTGAAAAATTTCAATAAGAGTTTCAAACATAGCAATATATTTTATTTTAGGAGGCAAAATGTATGACTTATATTAAAACGCTCAACACTACTCTTTTAAAAAGCACGATAGAAAAAGGTGGCTGTGGTGAATGTCAGACTTCTTGTCAGTCTGCTTGTAAAACTTCTTGTACTGTAGCAAATCAGACATGTGAAAAGCAATAAATATCTATGGGGTTGTCTCATTAAGCGTATAATGTAAAAACCTTGGGACTCCGTCCCAAACCCTGCAAACTTTTAAAAAAGTTTGACCAAAACTTTAACAGCAAGCACGTACGTGCTTGCAAATGAAGCGGTCAAGCGTGCTATGCTTGTCGGGAAATTGCCGTATACGGCAATGGGCGGAAAGCCCAAGGTTTATTATTTTTTCCTTAGCAAGATAGCCCTTTTGAATTGAAAGGGGTAACATATGGTTCATAAATATAATATGAATGGATATCACATAGTCATAGATTCAAATAGTGGTTCTATTCATGTTGTGGATGAAGTGGTATATGACATATTGGATTTCTATAAAAATGAAGATTTAAGTATTATACGAGAAAAACTAAGTTATAAACATGATGAGTCTAAAATAGAAGCTTGTTATTTAGAAATACAAGAACTAGAAAAACAAGATCTTTTATTTTCTGAAGATGTATATAAAGATTTAGCAAAAGATATACATCATAGAAGTCCAGTAGTAAAGGCACTTTGTTTACATGTAGCCCATGACTGTAACCTTAAATGTAGTTATTGTTTCGCGGAGGAAGGCGAATACAAAGGGCACCGTTCTTTAATGAGTGTAGAAGTAGGTAGACAATCAATAGATTTTATACTTAAAAATAGTGGTAACAGAAGAAATTTAGAAGTAGATTTTTTCGGTGGTGAGCCGCTTATGAACTTTGAAGTAGTTAAAGCTATAGTAGAGTATGGACGTGAAAAAGAGAAAGAATATAACAAGAATATCAGATTTACGCTAACAACTAACGGTTTGCTACTTGATGAAGATAAACTCGAATACATAAATAAAACGATGGATAATGTTGTTCTAAGTATAGATGGTCGTAAAGAAATAAATGATAAAATGCGAAAATGCTACAATGGTAAAAGCAGTTATGATATTATTGTACCTAAGTTTCAAAGGTTAGTAGAAAGTCGCAAGGGTGCAAATTATTATGTTAGAGGCACGTTTACAAGGGAAAATTTAGATTTTTCAGAAGATGTAAATCATTTGGCTGATTTAGGATTTAAACAAATATCTATAGAGCCAGTAGTAGCAGAGCCTAAACATTCATATGCGTTAAGAGAAGAAGATATTAAGCAAATTTGTGATGAGTATGAAAAGCTGGCAGTAGATATGCTTAGATATAATAAAGAGGGTAGAGATTTTAACTTTTTTCATTTTATGATAGATTTAAGCGGTGGGCCTTGTGCAGCAAAACGTCTTGTGGGTTGTGGTGCTGGTACTGAGTATTTGGCTGTAACACCAGAAGGTGAACTATATCCATGTCACCAATTTGTTGGTATGGACGAGTTTAATATGGGCACAGTGGTAAGTGGAGTTACAAATACAGAAAAATATAAAGAATTTGAGCAAAGTAATATTTACGCAAAAGATGATTGTGCAGTTTGTTGGGGGCGTTTTTATTGTAGTGGAGGCTGTGCAGCAAATGCATATAGTAACAACGGCGATATACTATCAACATATAAATTAGGTTGTGATTTACAGTTAAAACGCACGGAATGCGCTATCATGATGGAAGTTTCAAAGGCGTATAATTAATTATAGAAGAACTGGTGATAAAATGGCAAAATGGTTGGTCAGAAATAAAAAAGGTGATATAGAGCGTATGTCTAGTACGCTTGATATAAGCCAAACCCTTTCGCAAGTACTTATAAATAGGGGAATATATACAAAAGATTCGGTTAATAAATTTTTAAACCCAAGTATGGATCATCTTCATAACAGCGATGAAATGAAAGATATGACAAAAGGCATAAAGTTATTAAAATCTAGTATATCAAAAAAAGAAAAAATTGCTATATATGGAGATTATGATGTCGATGGAATAATGAGTACAGCCATACTTTATAAAGGGATTAAAAGTATTTACGGTGATGTAATATATTATATACCGAATAGAAAAAAAGAAGGCTATGGGCTCAATATGGAAGCCGTGAAAAAGTTAAAACAAGATAAGGTAGATTTAATTATAACTTGTGATAATGGAATAGCCGCTTTAGAGGAAATAAAATATGCAAAAAGTTTAGGAATGAAAGTTATTATAATAGATCATCATGAAGCACCGTACATAACGTATAATGATGATGAACGAGTAGAAACCCTTCCAGAAGCAGACGCTATAATTGATCCAAAGCAAAAATTCTGTAATTATAAATTTAAACATTTATGTGCTGCTGCATTATGCTATAAATTTATTAACGCTTATTTTGATTATGAAAGAGACAGGCTATTAATTAAAAATGAATTATTAATATTTGCAGCCATAGCTACATTTTGTGATATAGTGGATTTACAAGACGAGAACAGAGTTATAGCTTCACAAGGTCTTAAGCTAATGAATGCTAGGATAGAAAATGTAGGTTTGCGTGAGTTATTCCGTGAAAAAGATTGTAAAAAAGGTTTAGTAGATGAATTTATTATTGGATATACTATAGGACCATGTATAAATGCAACAGGTAGACTAAAACATGCAGACTTGGCTATGGAACTTTTTTTAACACAAGATATAGAAGAAGCTGCTGAATTAGCAAGAAAGATATCTCAGCTTAATGAAAGAAGAAAATTAATGACCAAAGAAGCTGTAGATGGTATAATAGACAGCGTAGCGGTATCAGAAACTGCACAGCAAGAATCAGTTTTAGTTATATATGATAGAAATATACATGAAAGTATAGCTGGAATAGTGGCTGGAAGACTAAAGGATAAATTACGTAGACCAATTATAGTAATTACTCAAGGCGAGAATATGTCCAAAGGTTCAGCAAGGTCTGTTGACGGCTATAACATTTTTGAGGAACTTAATAAATGTAAACATCTTCTTGAAAGATTTGGCGGTCATGAAATGGCTGCAGGATTTTCCATGTTAGATGAAAATGTTGAAAAATTGAAAGAAGAACTTAATCGAAACTCTAATTTTGTACAAAAAGAGTTTGAAGAAACTATAATTTTAGAAAAAGCAATGTTACTACAAGATGTAACTTATTTACTTGCCAAAGAAATGAATAAATTAAAGCCTTTTGGAAAAAGCAATAAAGAACCTTTTTTTGGTTCTAAAATGGTTAGAGTTGAATCTTTGCGGACTATTGAGGCGAAAGACACTGTCATATTTAATTTTCTTGTAGGTAATACTTCTAGCAAAATCAAAGGTATATGTTTTGGTGAATTGGATAAGTTAAAAAACATGATAAACAAACATTTTAATGAGCAAGACAGTAAAAAAATTTTATATGGTGAAAAGTTACTAGCTGGCAATGCTTCAAACACTATATTAAATATGGATATAGTGTATTCTGCAAATATAAACACGTATAATAGTGAAGTATCTGTTCAGTTGAGGATTAAAGATTTTAGAATTTCAAAACCAGTGGGAGATAAATAATGGACTTAAAAAATTTAGTAAGAGTTATACCAGACTTTCCAAAAGAGGGAATTTTATTCAGAGATATTACAACTGTACTTAAAGATGCAGAAGGCTTACACCAATCTGTGAACGCAATGAGTGAAAAATTAGAAGGAATAGATTTCGATGTAGTTGTAGGTCCAGAATCCAGAGGATTTATTTTCGGAGTACCTATAGCTTATAACATGAAAAAAGGGTTTGTACCTGCACGTAAAGAGGGCAAGCTACCATACGAAACTATTAGAAAGTCTTATGGTTTAGAATATGGTGAAGCGACTATTGAATTACATAAAGATGCAATTCAAAAAGGGCAAAAAGTCGTTATAGCAGATGATTTACTAGCAACTGGTGGGACATGCAAAGCTATTTGTGAATTAATAGAAGAATCAGGTGCTGAAGTTGTAGGTATAGTATTTTTCATAGAAATAGAAGAGTTAAAAGGTCGTGAAACTTTAGAAGGCTATAACATACATTCGATTATAAAATACTAAAAGTCAAAAGATTTTAAAAGATAAAACCTTGGGGCTGTGCGCCCCAAACCCCCACAAGCGCAGCGCGCTTGACCGCTTTTTTAGCAAGCACATATGTGCTTGCTTTTTTTTGTTACTATAAAGAGTTAAAAGGTATTTAGCCCAAATTAAAAGGGCAAGCGGAAGCTTGCGCCATTACGTGGTCAAGCGCACGTGCGCTTGTCGGGGTGGTGGGGCTGAAAGCCCCGCGGTCTTAATCTTTTAAAGTAAATTTAAAAATTCTATAGGTACAAACAGCCTGTCTTCATGAATGACTGGTGCAGATTCAAAGTAAAGAATTGCAAAGTTGTTAGTATATTGTAAATTTCCGACTTGTATAGAAAGGAAACGATTACCTCTTGAAAGCTCTACTGTTTGACTAGCTTCATTCCAAACAACTTCAAATCCTAAATCTCTAGCAGTTACCGCTAAAGGAGCCATTACTGATGCACCAATTTCTATAACTTCTAAATTTTGTACTTCTAATACAGGAAGTGGCATAGCATCTGGAGTTAGTGCTGTTGGAATCAAACCAAATAAATCATCAATACCGTTTACAGGAGCTTGCATCCTAGCAAAATATTCTGCATCTACAGTAGAATGTTCTGCATGATTATAAATTCTAAGAGCAAAAATTTTATTTTCACTTTGATGTAAAGTTATAAAATTATCTTCAAAATCTTCTGGTAATGCATGATATATATCTGCTTCTTCACTAGTATCAAATACAGATATTCCAAAAAGGAAATCACCTTCATTTAACATAAATATTGTATGGTTTTGGTGCTCGAATATATCAACATTATTTTCCCAAAGTGGTGGCATTCTAAAAGAAAAGCCAAATGTTTCATTAAAGAAAGTACCATCACTAATAAAGTTGCCTGCTATGTGTTGTTCTTGTACGTGATTTTCATGCACTAGATTAATGTTTGTATCTTGTACATCTATTAAACTAAATAAATCATCAATACCGTTTACAGGGGCTTGCATTCTTGCGAAATATCCTGCATCTGTAGTAGAGTGATCTGCTTGAGTGTAAACTCTAATTGCAAAAATTTTGTTCCCATCTTGATGTAATATGAAGTAATTATCTTCAAAATCTTCTGGTAACACATGATACACATCAGCGTCTTGACTAGTATCAAACACACTAATTCCGAAAAGGAAATCACCTTCATTTAACATAAATATTGTATGGTTGTGATGTTGGAAAATAGAGAAATTATTCTCCCAAATCGGAGGTATTCTAAAAGAAAAACCGAATACTTCATTATAGAAAACTTCATTCGCAACAAAAGTACCATCTATTAAATAAGAAAAATCTTTAGATTCAGCAGTATAAGAAACATTAGATAAATAAGAAACGTCAGATAAATAAGAAAGATTCGCGTTCTCTTTTTCGTATGATGTGGGATAATTATTATTTCCTTGTGCAAGTATTGGTAATGCAACGGCAGTGAAAACTAAACTAGTCGCCAACATAAGTTTTATTATATTTTTTTTCATTTTTACCATCCCTCCAAATTATAAAACTTTTAATTTATGTTTAATTAGACGTAAACAAATCTCAAAAGTTCCAATTATTCAAATACAAAAAATTCACTTTTTTTTAAATATTGCTAAAAAAAAATTGACATTGTATAATAAAGTGATAATGTCAATAATTGATTCTGTTAAAGAGGGGTGTATGTAGATGAAATATGTAGAGCTTAACAACAAATTAAAAATGCCAATGCTAGGATATGGAGTTTTCAGAGTAGAAGATGGTAATGTATGTATAAGTGCGGTTAAAGCAGCTTTAGAAGCTGGATACAGAAGTATTGATACCGCTACTATTTATGGTAATGAAAAATCTGTTGGGGTAGCAATAAAAGAAAGTGGTGTTCCTAGAGAAGAAATATTTTTAACTACAAAGGTATGGAATGAAGTACAACGTAGTGGAAATGTGGAAGACGCTTTTAATAAAAGCTTAGAAGATTTACAGGTAGATTATGTAGATTTGTATTTGATACATTGGCCTGTTAAAGAAAAGTATGTAGATACATGGTTAGAACTTGAAAAAATATATAAAAGTGGAAAAGCAAAATCCATAGGAGTTAGCAACTTCCATAAACACCATCTGGAAGATATTAAAAAAGTATGGAGCGTTGTACCTGTTGTAAACCAAGTAGAACTTCATCCAAACTTAACACAAGAAGGGTTACAAGAATTTTGTACAGAACATAATATTATATTAGAATCATGGAGTCCTTTGGCTGCAAGTAAAAACGATTTGCTTGAAAGTGAAACTCTTATATCTATAGGTAAAAAATATAATAAAACTTCAGCACAAGTTATATTAAGATGGAATATAGATAGGGGTATAATAACTATACCAAAATCTATAACTCCTAGTAGAATCAAGGAAAACTTTAATATTTTTGATTTTGAACTTACAAAAGAAGAAGTAGTAACTATAAATAGTATGAACACTAATGAAAGAGTTGGCTCAGATCCAGACAATTTTAATTTTTAATATGGATTTCCAAAAGCGCGATTATCTCAAATATATTTGAAGTAATCGCGCTTTTTTATTGAGATTCTAGCCCCAAGGTCCTAACTCTTTGAAAATTTTAATGAAACTTGCATTTACTTATGATACTACGTATAATAAATGATTATCAAAAGGTACTTATGTATGTAGTCAAATGCAACTGAAACAGTAAAACATTAAAACCTTGGGACGTTGCCCAAGGATCGCCTTAACCCCTCAAACTTTGCAAGCACGCGCTTGTCGGGAAATTAAGGTATACCTTAATGGGCTGAAAGCCCAAGGTCTTTATAACTAGTTCAGTTGCAATTGACTATACTTATACTACTATAAGATTTCGTGACAAAATGAGAGGAAGATTATATGACTCATGAAGAAGTGTATAATAGCTTAATAGAAAAAATAAGGTTATATCATCCAAGGAAAGATCTGTCACTTATTGAAAAGGCGTACAGATTAGCACTAGAAGCCCATGGTGATCAACTCCGAAAGTCAGGCGAACCATATATTATACACCCATTAACTGTAGCAGTGATTTTGTCTGAATTAGGGCTAGATATGGAATCATTGGTTGCAGGTATTTTGCATGATGTTATTGAAGACACACAATATGAATATGAAGATATAGTGGAGATGTTTGGTGAAGAGATAGCATCTTTAGTAGATGGGGTAACTAAACTTGATAAAATAGAATATATAAAACAAAAAGATGAAAAACCAGCTAACGATGAAGAAGAAAAAGCAAGGCAAAAAATATCCAGAAGCGAAGAGTTACAAGCCGAAAACTATCGAAAAATGTTTTTGGCTATGGCAAAAGATATACGAATTATAATGATAAAAATAGCGGATAGATTGCATAATATGCGTACACTTAATTATATGAAACCTGAGAAACAATTAAAAAAAGCTCAAGAAACCCTCGATATTTATGCTCCACTAGCCCATAGACTTGGGATATCTAAAATACGATGTGAGTTAGAGGATTTATCGCTGAAATATTTAAATAAGGAAGTTTATTATGATTTAGCTGAAAAAATTAGTCGAAAACAAGTTGATAGACAAAGATTAGTAGAAGAAATGGTAGTAAATATAAAAAATAAAATGGATGAAGTTAATATTACGGCTACAGTTAATGGAAGGCCAAAGCATTTTTTTAGTATTTATAAAAAAATGCTCAAAAAAAGTATGAATTTGGAGCAGATGTATGACTTGTTCGCACTACGAATAATTGTTAACTCTGTATCAGAATGTTATGAAATTCTTGGGATTATACATGAAATGTATAGGCCGATACAAGGTAGATTTAAAGATTATATTTCTATGGCGAAGCCTAATATGTATCAATCGTTGCACACAACCATCATAGGGGTACAGGGTGAACCTTTTGAGATACAAATCAAAACATGGGAAATGCATCGTGTGGCTGAGTATGGTATAGCTGCTCATTGGAAGTACAAAGAAGATTCACGAGGAGTAGTTAATCCTGGAAGTGAGGAAGCTAAGCTAACATGGCTTAGACAAATATTAGAATGGCAAAGAGATTTATCGGATAACAAACAGTATTTAAGTGAGTTAAAAACTGAATTAAATATGTTTAAGGGAAGTATATATTGTTTTACGCCAAAAGGGAAAGTAGTTAGATTAGTTATTGATTCTACACCAATAGATTTTGCGTACGCTATACATTCAGCGATAGGGAATACAATGGTTGGAGCTCGTGTAAATTCAACAATTGTACCTTTTGATTATAAGCTTAAAACAGGTGACAGAGTTGAAATTGTTGTTTCTAGAAACTCTAAAGGCCCAAAATCAGACTGGTTAAAGCATGTTCAAACAACCCAAGCTAGGAACAGAATAAAAAATTGGTTAAAATATGAAAATAAAGAAGAAAGCATTAGTAAAGCACGAGAAATGCTGGAAACCTTAGCGAGTAAAGAAAACTTATTTTTAAAAGATTTAATAACTAGTGATACGAAAAAACTAATTCTCAAGAAATATAATTATATGGATTGGGATACTTTTTTGGCCTCTGTGGGGCGTGGAAGTATACGACAAGAGCAGGTTTTGAAAGCGCTTATAGATATAAATCAAGAAGGTCTAAAATCTAGTACTATTAATTCAGAGGATACCAAACATTTATCTATAAGTGACAATAGCCTTAACAAAGATAAAAAAAGTGGAGTTATTGTTCAGGGTATTGGAGATGTGTTTGTTAGATTTTCTAAATGTTGCAACCCTCTTCCAGGAGAGGAAATTGTAGGATTTGTAACTAGGGGGCGGGGCATATCTGTACACAGAACAGACTGTAAAAATATAATTGTTATATCTCAGGAAGATAAAAGTAGGTTAGTCGAAGTAGAGTGGGAAACTAATGTGGAAGTTATTAAGAATGTGAAATATACTGTTGGTCTGAAAATTGAATGTGAAGATAGGCCTAATTTGATGCTAGATATTTCAAGGGTACTTTCAGAATTCAAAATTTCTATTAAAAATATGAATGCAAGGTCAAATAATAGTACTGCAATTTTTGAGATTTTACTAGAGGTAGAATCGAAAGAACAGTTAGATTCTTTATGCAATAAAGTATTTTCAGTACAAAGTGTTTGTGCTATAGAAAGAATAGTAGATTAAGTGCTCAGATAAAACCCTCAAAACCGTGGGCTTTCAGCCGACAAGCGCACGCGCGCTTGACCGCGTTATTTGCAAGCGCGAATGCGCTTGCCGTTCAAAATTTTAAATTTTTGTCAGCGAAGCTGAAAACGGGTCAAGGGTGTAACCCTTGCGGAGGTGTGGAGGCGGAGCCTTCACGGTCTTTATCTCTTGACTTTAGGCAAGCGCGCGTGCGCTTGTCGGGGTTTGGGGCGGATAGCCCCAAGGTTTTCTAACATTATTAATTGGAGGTTAATTGGAAATGGAAATGATAAAAATTGAAACTTTTATAATGCACCAGAATGTATATATATATTTCGATGCAGCAAGCAAAGAAGGTATAATAGTTGATGCTGGTGGAGATGCAACAAGAATAATAGATTGCATTGAGGAGAATGGAATTAAAGTAATGGCTATACTGCTTACTCACGGTCATTTTGATCACATAGGTGCGGTTGATGAGGTAAGGAAGCATACTGGCGCAATAGTATATTCTCATGAATTAGAAAAAAACTTGGTAGCGGATTCTAATCTTAATTTATCTAAAAGCCTTAAGAAGCGTGATATAACAGTAGATGTTGATGAAACTTTTAGAGATGGAGATGTATATAGCCTTGGAGATACACTTCTCAAAGTTATTCATACGCCAGGACATACTCCAGGATGTGTGTGTTATTATGATGAAAAAAATAGTAAGCTTTTTACAGGCGATACATTATTTAAAGAAGGTATAGGTAGGTCAGATTTCCCAGGAGGAAATATAAATAAATTAATTAGTAGTGTAAAAGGGAAAATTTTTAATTTACCTGAAGGTATAGAAGTATTTCCAGGTCATGGAGAAGCTACAACCATCAAATATGAAAAAGCATTTAATCCTTTTGTGCAGTAGGTGAATCATATGTATTATATTTTAAGAGGTCATAACATGGATTATACCGTACTGAGTATGATACAGACTTTTTATCCTAATGAATCTCATCTAGTGTTTAATAATAGGGTGTTTGAAACTAGTAATGTTGAAGTTTTGGAAAGTGTTGTTGATGGAGATAAAGTTTCTGCTTTTTTATATGAAAGTGGAAAGATTACGGACAAAGAGGAAACTTCTTTGATAAGCACCGACGAAGTAAGTGTGCGTCGTGAAATAAAATACACAATATACAACTTACTTAAAAGACGAGTAGGTGTTCCAGGTTCGTGGGGTCTACTTACAGGAATACGCCCAGCTAAGATAGTGACAGAATTAAAAGAATCGGGCATGAGTTATGAAGAAATAAAAAGCCACTTAGAGAATTTTTACTGTGTAGATTCTGATAAGGCTGATTTAGCAATTAGTGTTTCTAAGAATGAGTATAACATTATTAAAGACAATGATGGGCGAGATATGAGTTTGTACATAGGTATTCCGTTTTGTCCCAGTAGATGCCTATATTGTTCTTTTACGTCGTACAACCTAGAAAAGTATAAAAATAAAACTGGTGCATATTTAGATGCGCTTGTGAAGGAAATAAACTATGGAAGTGAGTATGCTATAGGTAGGCGATTAGAGAGTATTTATATTGGAGGTGGAACGCCTACAAGTCTTGATGACTACGAGATAGAAAAGTTATTATATAGCATATGTGAAAAGTTCAGTATGGAGGATATAAAGGAATTTACAGTAGAAGCTGGTAGGCCTGATACTATAACTTTATCAAAATTAAAAATTCTAAAAAAATATAATGTTTCACGAATATCTATAAATCCTCAAACGATGAATGATAAAACTCTGATGTTGGTGGGACGTAGTCATACAGTAGACGATTTCAAAAATAAGTTTGAGTTAGCAAGGCATGTGGGATTTACTAACATTAATGTAGATTTAATATTAGGGCTTTTGGGTGAGACTGTAAGCGATATGGATTACACCATGCAAGAAGTTTTAAAGCTAAATCCAGAGAATATCACCGTCCACACTTTAGCAGTAAAAAGAGCATCAAAACTTAAAGAAGATTTATCAAGTCATAGTTTCTTATCTATGAAAGACATGGAAAAAATCCTTAAATCAGTCAAAGATTATACTGAAAGCATTGGTATGCTTCCCTATTATTTATATAGACAGAAAAATACGGTTGGTAATTTTGAAAATGTCGGATATTCAAAAAAAGGTTTTGAAAGCTTGTATAATGTTCAAATTATGGAAGAACGACAAGATATATTAGCTTTAGGTGCTGGCGGAGCAAGTAAATTTGTGAATCTTGATACTAATAAGATTGAGCGAGTTTTTAATGTTAAAAGTGTAGATGATTATATAAATAGAATAGATGAAATGATTATACGGAAAAAGAATATGGAGGATATATTATGAAGGCTCCAAGAGGAACGAAAGATATATTTAAGCCAGACTCTTATATGTGGCAGAGTATAGAAAAAACTATTAGAGAAACAAGCGAATGCTTTGGCGTTGGTGAAATAAGAACGCCTACTTTTGAAAGTACTGAACTTTTTTTACGTGGCGTAGGGGAAGATACAGACATAGTTAATAAGGAAATGTATACTTTCACAGATAAAGGCGATAGAAGTTTGACCCTTAGACCAGAAGGCACAGCTGGAGTTGTAAGAGCTTTTATAGAGCATAAACTTTATACAGAAGTACAGCCCTCAAAATTTTATTACATTAACAGTACTTTTAGGTACGAAAGACCTCAAGCAGGAAGAATGAGAGAGTTTAATCAATATGGAGTTGAAATTTTTGGTTCTGATTCTCCTATGTGTGATGCTGAAGTAATATCTTTAGCTCATGAGATTTTAAGAAAATTGGAGTTAAATAATATAGAGCTTAAAATAAACTCTATGGGTAGCACTGAATGTAGAGAGGCTTATAACAATGCTTTAAAAGATTATCTTGGAGAAAATTTAGATACTCTTTGTGAAAACTGTAAGGTTAGATATGAAAAAAATCCATTGAGAGTATTAGACTGTAAATCCGATGGTTGCAAAGATATAATGTCAAAAGCTCCATCTATACTTGAGTTTCTTACAGATGATTGTAATTCGCATTTTGAAACAGTTAAAAATATTCTTACAGAAATGGGTATAGAGTTTATTGTAGACCCTACAATTGTAAGAGGGCTTGATTATTATACAGGCATTGTTTTTGAATTTATATCAAAGGATATAGGTGCGCAAGGCGCAATATGTGGTGGCGGAAGATATGACAACCTTGTAGAACAATTCGGTGGCCCTAAGATGGGTGCTGTAGGTTTTGGGATGGGATTGGAACGTTTAATACTTGCTCTAGTTAAGGAAAAAGGAGAGTATAACCACAAGCCAAAAATAGATATTTTTGTTGGGTCAATAGGAGAAAAAGGAGTACTTAAAAGTCACAAGTTGGTTTTTGAACTACGCAAGCGAGGTATTTTGGCTGAAGGCGATACTGTCGGTAGAAGTGTGAAGGCTCAATTAAAATATGCTGATAAGATAGGTGCTATATATTCAGTGGTTTTAGGTGATGATGAGGTTGAAAGTGGAATAGTGAACGTTAAGGACATGCAAGAAGGTACTATTACTCAAATTAAACTTGATGAAATAGGAAAGAGCTTATTTTTTAAATAATTTTTTAGGAGTGTTACCATGGGCGAATTAATGAGCGGTTTGAAAAGAAGTCATATGTGTTGTGAAGTTAGAGAACATATGATTGGTGAAAAAGTAACAGTTATGGGATGGGTTAACAAGAGACGTAATTTAGGTCAACTTATATTTATTGTTCTTAGAGACAGAACAGGAATAGTTCAAACGGTTATTGACGAAAGTACGGCTTCAAAAGAAATATTAGAAAAAGCGGAAGTTATAAGGGGTGAATATGTAGTAGCGGTAACTGGTACAGTTATAGCACGTACAGAGCCGAATATTAATCCTAATATGGAAACTGGTAAAATAGAAATAGATGCTGAAGAAGTTAGAATACTTTCTGAATCAGAAACGCCACCGTTTCAAGTAGCAGATACAGGGGTAAAGGATGATTTAAGATTAAAATATAGATATATAGATTTGCGCAGACCAGAAATACAAAAAAATATTATTACACGTCATAAAACTGCACAAACTGTAAGAAACTTTTTAAATGATGAGGGCTTTTTAGAAATAGAAACACCTATGCTTACTAGAAGTACACCAGAAGGGGCAAGAGATTATTTAGTTCCAAGTCGAGAATATCCTGGAAACTTTTATGCATTACCACAGTCACCTCAAATATTTAAACAGTTACTTATGGTGTCTGGTTTTGATAGATATTATCAGATAACAAAATGTTTTAGAGATGAAGATTTAAGAGCGGATAGACAACCAGAATTTACTCAGATAGATATGGAACTTTCATTTGTAGATATAGATGATGTAATAGAAATAAATGAAAGGCTACTAAAGAAGATTTTTAAAGAAGTCCTAGGTCAAGATATAGAGACACCATTTACTAGAATGCCTTATAAGGAAGCTATGGAGCGTTTTGGAAGTGATAAACCAGATGTTAGATTCGGTATGGAGCTAGTGGACATATCAGACACAGTAGCCGATACTGATTTTATAGTTTTTAAAGGTGCATTAGAAAATGGCGGAAGTGTTCGTGGAATTAATGCTAAAGGCTGTGGCACATATCCAAGACGTAAGATAGATGCTCTAACGGAATATGTTAAAACTTATAAAGCTAAAGGGTTAGCATATATAGCTATACAAGCAGATGGTAGCTTTAAAACAAGTATATCTAAATTTTTCGACAATGAAAAATTAAAAGAAATAGCAGATAAATTTAATGGTGAAGCGGGTGACCTTATATTAATATGTGCGGATAAAAATGAAATAGTTTTTGATGCACTTGGAAATCTTCGTTTAGAAATAGCTCGTAATGAAGATATTCTAGATAACAAGAAATTTGAATTTTTATGGGTAACAGAGTTTCCACTATTTGAATGGGATGAAGAAGATAATAGATTTTTTGCGAAACATCATCCATTTACAATGGTCGTTGATGAAGATATACACCTTTTAGATACAGAACCAGAAAAAGCACGAGCAAAAGCTTACGACATTGTTTTAAATGGTGTAGAACTTGGTGGAGGCAGTATCCGTATTTATCAAGGCGATATACAAAAGAAAATGTTTAAAATACTAGGCTTTACGGAAGAAGATGCACAGGATCGTTTCGGATTCTTATTAGAAGCATTTAAGTACGGTGCACCACCACATGGCGGTATAGCATATGGTCTTGATAGAATTGCAATGCTATTAACTGAATCGTCTGCTATTAGAGATGTTATAGCGTTTCCTAAGGTTAAAGATGCATCATGTAGTATGACAGAGGCCCCTAATGTGGTAGATGAAAAGCAGATAGAAGATATTGGACTAAAAATAGAAAAATTCAAAAACAGAACAGAATAGAGCTATTATAATCAATTGCAAATGAAACATTTACAAAAAATCAAAAGATTTCATACTTTTTTGAAAAAAAGTATGGCAAAAAACTTTAATAGCAGCCACTATGTGGCTGCTTAAACGGGTCAAGGACGAAGCCCTTGCTGGGGGAGAGTGGGGCGGGTAGCCCCACGGTCTTAATATTTGGACTGTTATTTTTACTAAGTTTATCTACCTTGCGTGTGAGGTTAGAAGCTTAGTTTTTGCTATAAAATCTTATATACAAAAGATAAAATATATTTTATAATCATTTTATCTTTTGTATAAGGTTAAGCTTGTTTGTACAAAAAAATCTATGTTTAAATAGGGAGGGATAGCTATTGGGAAGTTAAAGTTATTTCTTAAAGATCCGTATAACTTTTTGCTATGTACTTTTGTAGTGTATTTTGTTTTTGCTTTTAGCATAGATACTCCTCAAGAGATTATGAATGGCTTAATTAATATTATATGGTCGCCAGACGTACTTGTAACAGATTATATTTATGTAGGTGGAGTAGGTGCAGCTCTTATAAATGCAGCATCTGTTGGTACTTTTAGTGTATTTATGATGAAGTTTTTCAAGTGTGAGCATAAAGGCTTAAATATTATGGCCATTTGGCTTGCAGTAGGATTCGCATTTTTTGGAAAGAATGTATTCAATATTACACCAATTGTATTTGGAAGTTATTTATACTCATTGTATTATCGAAAGCCTTTCTCAAATTTTGCCGCAAGCTCATTGTTGGCAACATCATTATCACCAGTCGTAAGCCAAATGCCCTTTATTGGTATAGAAAGTCCAATCTTAGGCGTAACGTTAGCAATGATAGTAGGTATAATTTTAGGTTTTATTATGATGCCTATATCAGCTTTTACAGTGCGAGCTCATGCTGGTTATAATCTGTATAACTCAGGGTTTGCAGCTGGAATACTTAGTATTATAATTTTGAGTCTGTTCACTCATAGTGGTGTACATATACAGCCAGTAGCTTTGTGGGGTACGGGCTATAATAGAGAATTATTCTTATTCTTACTGATTATTAACATGTTCCTCATATTAGCAGGTGCGATTCTAAGCGATTTCCATATACTAAAATCAATATCTATACGTGATTATAAAGATTCTTCTACCATTATAGATGATAGATATGTAAAAAAAGGGGAACGTGCATATTTAAATATGGGATTCATGGGCATGATGTCAACTTTGTTTATTTTAGCACTGGGTGGAGAATTAAGCGGGCCTTTAATTGGTGGTATATTTACCATTATAGGATTTTCATGTTTAGGTAAAACCCTCTTTAACATAGGGCCGCCTATGTTAGGGTGTTATTTAGTTATGTTAATGAGTGGCTGGGATATGGATACATCAGGTTATTTGCTAACTGTTCTCTTTAGTGCGACATTGGCTCCTATAAGTAGTAGTTTTGGTGCGCATTGGGGTATTATAGCTGGTATAATACATATGAATTTAGCAGTTACATTAACAGCAGTGCACGGTGGGTTAAACTTATATAATAATGGTATGGCTGGTGGGTTCGTAGCCATGTTATTAGTGCCTGTTATACTATCACTTAAAAGAAAAGAAGTTCAAAAGTGAGAAAGTGCAAAAGATGAAGACCTCGGGGCTTCCGCCCCGAACCCCGACAAGCGCAGCGCGCTTGACCGCTTTTTTGCAAGCACATTCGTGCTTGCTTTTTTTATTTATTATTAATTCGTATGGAGTAGGGAAATTGTTTTGATGGGGCATATAGTTTTTTCATTAAAAAATAGCAGCCACGTAGTGGCTGCTAAAAAGGGTCAAGGGCGATAGCCCTTGTGGGGTGTGGGGCAACGCCCCACGGTCTTTATCTTTTAATCTTTGTAATTAAAATTTAACGTCAGTTCCTTCATATATGTGTAGGAATAACTTTTCCATTTCTTCTTGCGAAATTTGTCTTGGATTTGAACCTGTACAAGCATCACTTATTGCTAGTTGTGATATTTTGCTTAAATCTGCTTTGAATGTAGCTTCATCAAGACCGTATTCTTTAAGACTTACAGGAATTCCAATAGCTTTGTTTAATTCTTTTAATTTTGCACATAAAGCATCTATTAACTCATCGTTAGTTGTGCCTTCAAGGTTTAATCTTTTCGCTATTTTAGCATATCTATCTGCAGCATTTTTCTTGTTGAATTGTACTACATAAGGCATATATATTGCGTTTGCACAACCGTGTGGTATGTTGTAAAGGGCACCAGTTTTATGTGACATAGAATGGATTATACCAAGTAATGCGTTAGAGAATGCCATACCAGCCATACATTGTGCATAGTGAATACTTTCTCTAGCAGATAAATCACCTTTATATGATCCAGTTAATTCGTTCATTATTATTTCAATTGATTCAAGAGCAAGAGCATCTGTAAAAGGAGATGCAACTGTTGACACATAAGCCTCTACAGCATGGCTTAAAGCATCCATACCAGTATGTGCAACTAAAGACTCAGGCATTGTTTCTGCTAAAAGAGGATCTATTATTGCTATGTCTGGAGTTATATTAAAATCTGCAATAGGATATTTAATTCCTGTTTCTCCATCAGTGATTATAGAAAAAGCCGTAACTTCTGTTGCAGTACCTGAAGTAGATGGTATCGCTATAAATTTAGCTTTGTGTCTTAACTCTGGAATAGTAAAAGGATTTTTTGTATCTTCAAAAGTAAGATTTGGGTGTTCGAAGAATATCCACATTGCTTTAGCTGCATCTATAGCGGAACCGCCACCTAGCGAAATAATCCAGTCAGGTGAAAATTCATTCATAAGCTCTACACCTTTATGAACTGTTGCGATAGAAGGATCTGCTTCTACTTCTTCAAATATTTTCACTTCAATGTTTGCTTTTCCTAAGTGATTTACTACTTTATCAAGGAATCCAGTTTTTTTCATGCTGCCTTTGCCAGTTACTATAACAGCTTTTTTTCCTTCAATGTTCTCAAGTTGAGCTACAGAACCTTTTCCATGGTATATGTATCTTGGTATTGTAAATCTTTGCATATTATACAACTCCTTTAATATTTTTTTTGTTGATAGTACATTATACTATGTTATTATTTATTTGTACAGTGTTTACTTAAGACAATAAGTGCGAACACACTTGGTGATGAAAGAAATTTTGAAAAAAACCCATAAATAGAAAATTAAGAACATAGGCTCTGACCATTGCGGTATACCGCAATTTCCCGCGAGCGTAGCACACTCGACCGTTTTTCAGCTTCGCTGAGAAAAAGACAAAAAAACAAGAACGTGCGAATGCACGTTCTCAAAAAAGGGTCAAGGTGAAACCCTTGTGGGGTGTGGGACAAAGTCCCACGAAAAGGTTTTTCATCTTTTGACTTTAATCTTTTTAAGCTTGCACTTTTCAAAAAATTATGTTAGAGTCTATGTTTGTAAAGTAGATGTTTAAATACGAATGTTCCGCTATGCTTGGCAATAAGAACATTTAGGACTTGGAGGAAAAATTAATGGATATGAGCATTATTAAAGAACTTGAAAAAGAACAATTAAAATCTGAAATTACACCTTTTAACGTGGGCGACACTTTACGTGTTTACTCTAAAGTTGTTGAGGGTACAAGAGAAAGACTTCAGATGTTTGAAGGTGTCGTAATTAAAAGACAAAACGGAGGAGTTCGTGAAACTTTTACTGTTAGAAGAGTAGCTTCTGGTATAGGTGTTGAAAGAACTTGGCCGCTTCATTCTCCAAGAGTTGATCGTATTGAAGTTATTAGACGCGGTATAGTAAGAAGAGCAAAGCTTTACTACCTACGTAATAGAGTAGGTAAAGCGACTAAAGTTAAAGAAATTATTGTTAATAAGAATAAATAGTAATTTCGATGATATAGGGATGTTGACACTTAGTCAATGTCCCTATAATTAAGTACAGAAGATTTCTATAAATTATTTTTAGACTCTTAAAGGGTGATAAATTGATGAATATACAATGGTATCCAGGTCATATGACTAAGACTAAGCGTATGATGCAAGAAAATATATCTCTGGTTGATATAGTCATAGAATTATTAGATGCACGAGTTCCTTATAGCAGCAAAAATCCTGATATGGATAACCTAGCAAAAGATAAATTACGAATTATAGTAATGAATAAAGCAGATTTAGCTGATGCAGAGGCCACTAAAAAGTGGAAAGAATATTTTGAAAATAAAAATTTTGAGGTTATATTAACTAATTCTACTTCTGGAAAAGGAATTAATGATATAACGACGGTCTCAAGAGAGCTTATGAAAGAAAAAGTAGAAAGATTAAAAAAACGTGGAAGAATTTTTGTGCCTACACGTGCAATGATAGTAGGAATACCAAACGTAGGGAAATCTACACTTATAAATAAATATGTAGGTAAGCCAATGACAAAAACAGGCGATGTGCCAGGTGTAACTCGTAGTAAGCAGTGGGTGAAAGTAAAAAAAGACTTTGAACTTTTAGACACACCAGGTATACTATGGCCTAAGTTTGAAGATCAGAGGGTTGGGCTTAAATTGGCATTCACAGGAGCAATAAAAGACGAAATTATGGACATATATACTTTAGCTGTAAAACTAATTGAAATATTAATAAAAAGGCATCCATCTTCCTTAAAAACAAGATATAACATAGATTTTGATGAAAATGAGCTACCAGAAAATATATTAATAAAAATAGGTGAATCCAGAGGATTTAGAATAAAGGGCGGTCATGTAGATACGGAAAGAACCGCTATAATTTTAATAGATGAGTTTAGAGCATCGAAACTTGGACATATTACCCTAGAACTTCCTGAAGAAATAGAATTAATTTGACTTATTTGCCTATTTATAGTATATTATCATTGAACTATATGATATATAAATGCTTTAAATAGGGTATTAAATATATGAATATGTATGGCTGTTCGAATATTTAGCCATATAATTTACTAGAATGAGGAGAGGATATGAAAATACTATGCGTCTTATACGGTCAGCTAAGTTGAAAAATGGTGTTGAATTAGGCCAAATAATCTGTGCTCTGAACGGTATGACTTTACTTAAAAAAGGCATAACCTTAAGGAAATCTTTCACAGAAAGTATAAATAGAATAAAGTTTAAGAGTATTTATATTGAACGTGAATCTTCAAAGAGCGCGAATGCACAAAATAGTATTGACGAACAGCTTAGATACCATACTGTACAAAAAATGAAAAATCTTCTCACCACAGAAGTAGTTGATGAGGATAAACCGAGAACACTATCAAATGATATGCTTAATGTTAGCATCTTGCTTGAGGATATGATGGATCAGATTATAGATAACGGTAATATGGTGTCTAATCTTTTAAATTTAAGAAACTATGATGATTATACATTTCAACATTCTGTGAATGTAGCGGCCACCGCAAGTGTTTTGGGATTAGCTTTAGGTTATAATTATGAAGATTTACTCCATTTAGCAAAAGGTGCCCTATTTCATGATATAGGTAAAATGCTTGTTGATATCAAAATTTTAAACAAGCCAGGAAAGCTTACAATTGAAGAATTTGAAGAAATAAAAAAACATCCTAAATATGGATATGAATATGCAAAAAAGCATTTACATATGCATGAGGATTCTTTAATATGTATACTTCAGCACCATGAAAAGTTTAATGGTAATGGATATCCAGACAGTAAAGAAGGAAAGAAAATTCACAGAAATGCGCAAATTGTAGCCATTGCTGATGTATATGATGCGATAACATCTAAACGTGTTTACAATGAACCTGTATTACCGTCTGAAGCAATAGAGTACATAATGGCAAATGCTGATTATCATTTTGATAGTGATATAGTTGATGTATTTTTAGAGAAAGTTGCGGTTTATCCGCTCGGTACATGTGTAAAACTAAGTAATGGGCTTAAAGGCTTAATTTGTGAAAATTATGAAGGATATGTTTTGCGTCCTAAAATAGAGCTTATCAAAGCTGATCATGTAGAATCTCAATATCTTAATTTAATGGATAAAAAAAATTCAGCTATAACAATTATAAAAATACTGCCTAAACCATAAATAAAAAGCCCTTATATTTTTTTGTATAAGGGCTTTTTATTTAGTCTTGATATAACAGTTGCAAGTAAATTAATTATAGAGACCTTGGGCTTTCAGTCCATTGTTGTACACAGCAATTTCCCAACAAGCACTTGATCGCTTTTTTTGCAAGCGCAGATGCGCTTGCTTATAAAGTTTTGATCAAACTTTTTTAAAAGTTTGTGGGGTTTGGGGCAATGCCCCAAGGTTTTAATGTTTTTCTGTTTCAGTTGCAATTGATAATCCCAACACAATCCATATACATCATTGGGTTTTGTTGGGATTATTTTCTTTGTAGACTTTTTATGTTATTTTCATAGACTTTTTTTTCTGTATCGTATATAATGTCTTCTATACAAAAATTTTTAAGCCACTTCTATTAGTTGAGTTAGTAAGTGTGGCGTTATAACTGTGCTAGGAGGTGGGATTTTTAGCGTGAGAAACATTTTTGCTGTGGCTGGCTTGACCGTGATTTGGATTATTTTAGTGGAAAGTTTTGCACCTATTTTTTTAATTTCTGGAGTAATTGTAAGCAGTGTTACATTGTATTTTAGTAAGAAATATGTACCTCTAAAAGAAATGGAAAATGTGGATTTCTCTAAGCTTATATTTTTTCCTTTCTATTTAATTGGTCAAATTTACTTAAGTGCAATTTATGTAATGAAAGTTATTTTGATTGGAGAAAGGGTAGATATAATTGAAATAAAAACAACCCTAGAAGACGAATCATTGAAATCTATTCTAGCAGACACAATTACTTTGATCCCTGGGGCTGTTTCGCTAGATGTATCAGATGATAATACGATAACTATAGCGTGGCTAAGGAAAAAGAACGAACCAGATCCAGAACTTATAGAAAACAAAGATGAAATTTTAAAAGGCAAATTAGAATATAAACTTTTGAAAGCGCAGAAATGAGTGGCACTATGGATATTATGTATATACTGATGTGGATTATGTTAATTATTCTACTGTTTTCTTTTATTAGAATAATACAGGGACCTTCTATGTGGGATAGATTATTAGGATTTTCCCTTGTTTCTTCGAAGATAATAGTAATAGTTGTTCTTTTTGCATCTATGAATGACACCGCATATTTATTGGATCTTGCAATTATATATGCCCTTTTTGGCTTTATAAGCGAAATTTTTATAGCACAATTTGTATCTGATAGAGAAAAGGAAAAGGAGAAGGAATGAGTATACTTGATATTTTAAGTTATATAGTTATATCGATCGGTATTGGAATTACAGCTTTTGGGGTTGTGGGTATTTATAAGTTCAAAAACTTTTATCCGCGTATTCTGGTGGCTTCAAAGGTGGATACCGTTGGAGTTATTACAATAATTTTTGGCGTAGCTCTACGACATGGATTTAGTTTTTTTTCGGCCAAGGCATTATTAATCATGGTGATTTTATTAACAATGAATCCTTTGGTATCTCATGTAATTACAAAAGCTGCTTATTCAAGTGGCTATCCCCTCCCAGTTAACAAAGATGATAAATAAGTGTATGTCTAGGAGTTAATAATGAGATACATAGAATTTGAGCGAAGGTGCTAACATGATATATTTTACTCTTGGGTTATGGATTTTAACAGCTTTATTTATATTATTTGAAAAAAACATGGTAAGAATAGTTATCTGGCTAGGGCTTTTATCTATTATTGCTTCTTTGATATTTTTATTATTAGGTTCTCCCGACGTAGCTATGGCCGAAGCTGTTATAAGCATATTTACTACTACTTTCTTTATAGTGTGCTTTGAGAAATACTTTGGTCTTAGAAATGTACCAGATTTATTAAAAGAAGAGGAAGAGGCAAGAAAAGAAAGTATATTTAAAAGGGCTATATTCCCTTTAGTATTCACTTTATTTTTAGCTGCGATATTTATTTATTTTATACCACAAGATGATTTTAATACTTATCTTAAAGAATTATATTTAACTAGATTTAACCGAGATGTAGGTGGGCATAATGCTGTTACATCTATATACTTAGGTTATAGAGTATATGATACGTTACTTGAAGCGTTGATGCTTATAATAGCTGCAGTAGCAGTTAGACATATGTCTCATTTTAGTGAAACTACGGTTTCAGATGGTGAGCATAGCGAGTTAGAGAAATCTGGAATAGCACTGATTTTACTACGTCTGATTTCTCCAGTAATAGTTATTTTCGGGATTTACTTAGTTGCAAATGGTGCTATTACTGCTGGTGGCGGTTTTCAGGGTGGTTTAGCAGTGGCTGGATTTTTTATATGTAGATTTATGGTGTACAATATTTACGATGTACATATTGATAAAATCAATAAGTTTGAGGAGTTAATTTTTGTTGGTATTGCAGTTTTGGCTGTGTTAATTGTTTTCCAAGGAACTATGTCTCATTGGCCACCTCATATTGCTCCAATACTACAAAATATTTATCTTGTACTTATGAATGGTTTGATAGGAGCAAAGGTAGCCTGTGGATTTATTATACTATTTTATAGATATGTCGCTATTGAAAGGAAGTAAGTATGGACAATATAAATACAGTAGAACTGGCTTCTATAGTTATGTTTTTTATCAGCTTTTTTGGATTAATAACAGCTAGGAATATTATAAAGTCCATCGTTTTTATTGTTCTAATGGAACTTGCAGCGGTAATGTTTTGGCTTAGCATTGGGTTTAGAGAAGGCATTGTACCACCTATTGGAGTCAGTATGTATGGTATGGAGATGGATTACATAGCAGATCCATTTCCTCAAGCTCTTATGATAACAGCTATTGTTATTGGACTTTCTGTTACAGCTATTAATACTATTATGTTTATAACCATGTATAGAAAATATAAAACTACAGACTGGGATATTGCAAAGAAAAGAAGCTCAGAGGCTATTTATAAATAAGAAAATCTTAAACTTGAGCAGAGAAGTTTAAGCTTTAAAATACGAAAATAAAAAGAAAGTAGGTGAGCAACTGCTAACTAGGACGCACAGGGGTTCAGGTAAGCTAAGGTTTTTCCAAGACCCAAAAAATCTGCAAGTGTGAAATACGCTTAGGATATAGAATTCCCAATTAAAATAGGAATATTCTAAGCGTATTTACATTTAAAATGTTTTAGTTATCAGGTGAGTAGAATGCTTTACTTGTTCGTTGTTGTTCCAATATTTTTATCTGTTATGCTGTACTTGTTTTCTAGTAAAAGTTTTGTTAGAGTTGCGTCTATTATTGCACAGTTTATCCTTTTTATTGCAGCGATTCACTTGTTTGCAGTAAGTACCCCCGATTATTATATCTATATGGCTGTTGGTGGATTTGATAGTATTTTAGGTATTATTTTACGGGCTGATAAACTTTCTGCAACATTTGTACTTTTGACTACTTTTTTATTTTTGATTGCGTCTTTATACAGCTTTAAAGAAAGTAGCAGTAGATTGTTTTGGTTCCTTATGTTCATTTGGCAAGGAACTTTGCTAGGGGTGTTTTTAACAGGGGATTTCTTCAATATATTTGTACTAATGGAAGTATCTACGGTTGCGGTTGCTATAATGATTATGTATAACCGTTCTAATAGGTCTCTATATGATGGTATGATATATCTTATGATAAATACCATTATTATTCAATTCTATCTGGTCGGAATAGGTTTTATATATAGAATAACAGGTGGTTTAGATTTAGTTCATGTACAAACGGCTTTAACTGGATTAGAACGTGAATCACTTGTACTACCTTACGCTCTTTTGATGACTTTCGTAGCACTTAAATGTGCGTTAATACCATTGTATGGTTGGCTTCCTAAAGCTCATGGAACACCAGGGGCACTTTCAGCAGTATCGGCGTTGCTTAGTGGGCTCCATATTAAATCTGGAGTATATTTATTTTTGAGATTTCATGAAGTTTTTGAACCTATAGCTGCTCCAGAAATATTTTTGGTTGTTGGATTTATAACAGCTCTTGTTGGCGTTGTTATGTCTGTTGCACAAACCGATATTAAGCTCATATTAGCTTATAGTACAGTAGCTCAAATAGGACTTATTATTGTAGGATTTACTATAAGCTATCGTTATAGTTACAATTATATAGGAAGCTTGTATCATATTATGAACCATGCTATTTTTAAATCTGCATTATTTCTTAGCGCGGGTGTAATTACATACGCATATGGTACAAGGGACATTACGCAGATTAGAGGGGTCCTTAAAACTATGCCTATTTTAGCAGTTGCTAAAATTCTTGCTATTATGGGTATAATAGGAACACCACTATTTAATGGAAGTATATCTAAATATTTTTTAATGTCTGGTGTCGATTGGCAACTGAACACTCTTATGATAATTATTAATCTCGGTACTATAACAATATTTATGAAATATTGTACAATTTTCTTTGGCAATCCTCTAAGTGAGGTGCATGTTAAAACGGATCTTTGGCGACATATACCAATTTTAATATTAGGAGTACTATGTTTTACGGGTGGTATTTTCGGTGCGCAAGCTATATCTTTACTATTCGGATTTAATGTTATCTTAGATACGCGTGGTTATATAGAAAAATCAATTATATTTTTAGCAAGTTTAGTAGCAGGATTTTTAATATTTAAGTACTTTGTTCAAAACAATGCTTTGCTAGACAAAGTGAAAGAAATAGACATGGGTTTTAGAGGCATGTGTTTATCTATGGGTTTATTTTTAGCAGTAATTCTAGTAACGGTAGGTTTCGCTTAACCAGAAATATAGTATTCAAATGCTTAAGAGAAATAGCCTAAAGAGAATATACAAAATTCTCTTTAGGCTATTTTTTATACCCTTTTGCTAGTTCATTAATAGTTATCTATCATTCGGAAGATAGTTTGTTTCATTTCTTCAACAAATTCAGGCGGAGAAGTAACTTTCAAAAACTCTCCTTGACTAAGAAGCCACATCTTAATCCCTTTACCATATACTTCTGCTCGAAGCGTAGTTCTATTGCCACTAGTTCCAATAATTTTAGCTGTTGGAAGCCTATCGGTTATAGCATCTAATGAGCGTCCAGAGTATTCAAACTCAATAGTCATTAAATTGCTTATAGTCATAAACTGAGCTCTTTTACGAAATTCTCCTTCTTCAAATCTATCTTTTACGGATGGGCTTTTCTTAAAATATGTATCTGTTACGGTATATTCAAGAAAATTATCAAGCCTAAAAACAGCTGGATTAGGATAATCCTTTTCATGATAGTACGCTAAAAGGTAAAAATAATATTCTGCAAACAATATGCTAACTGGATCAATTTTAATATTTTTTGGGAACTCGTCAGCAACTCTCTTATATGAAGCGTTTACTAAACGGCATTCTTTGATTGCAAGGCTCATATCCCATAGTATTTTAAATAATGATTTTGAATTTTTAGTTTCGGTATAGTGTAGTTTTTCATTACCATAAAAACTACTTAGTAATTTTTTATCTTCATATGATGAGCTGTTCATAAGCTTGTCATAAATAGTATCCATATCTATTTTAGAAAAAGCTCTACTTTCTAAGATAACTTTCATTAGAGATAAAGTTTCTTCCTTTGATAGTTTGGTTTCAAGTGGATTATCCAAATGGTATCCATTAACTTTTTTGCTGAATATAATTTGTGCACTGGAATATAGAACGTTTTCTAAATAATGATTAAGGTCAAAAATATCACGTGAAATAGATTTTACCGATACTTCAAATTCTTTGGCTGCTGTATGCCTGCCGATAACTTCATTTCTTGAAAGCCTATCAAATAGTGTCAAAAGCCTAAAAGCTTTCTTATCGAATGCCACATAATCACCTCAAAAAAATTTGTACAATTTTAGCAAAGGGACACTTTTTGTCCCTGCATTTTTAGTATAGTGTATGTATGCTTGAAAATCAAGAAAGGTTGAGGTGTGAGAAGAATGTTACGTCGCCCAATAAACTCGATGCATAAAAATTGTAAAAGGTGTCCCGTGGAAAACAAAGCATATGGCTCTCCTTCTTATAATAACATCATGAACAGATTACCTTGTAGATGTCGCGAATGTAATTGTAGGATAATATGCCCCATCCATATAAAATGGTTAAAAAATTAGGGGTGAAGTATTTTAGAGAATAAGGAGGAATAAGTTTGTTTGAAAAGTCTGTAATTAATACAGTGACGTTTAATGAAACGCTTAATAGCGTTATGAATAAAGCAGAGAATACATATAAGTGTAAAAAACTGCTGAACGAGAAAAACTCCTTGTTTGAACGTAAGCCAGAATCACAAGACGCACTGCTTGAATTAGACGAATTATTAAGCGATTATTACGGAGAAGTACTAAAAATTATGTATACCCAAGTACTTGAGAAGATTATTAGAACTTTTTATGATTCCGCCCTTTCTGCTCATGACGAATAACTTCTTTTGCTCTTAAATACATCAGCAATTCTTCTTTGTCGGCTGGATACCATGTATCAAAATCATTCAAGCGGTCAACTACTTCTTTGAAAACAGGGTCAGCTTGAAAATTTTCAGGATAATCATTAATAGAAGTTGTGTTACCTTCAATAAGATACGACATAGTAGTACCTAGTGCAAGTGCAATTTCTTCAAGTCTTTTAATTGAAGGATTGCTTCGGCCATTTTCTATATCACTTAAAAATGAAACCGATAAAGGTATGAGGTCAGCCAATGTCTGTAATGACATTTTACGATGTTTCCGTAGCTCTCTTATACGTTGCCCTACCATGATATCGCTCCTTTTTTGGTTAATGTAATTAGATTTTAGCATAGAAAACGATAAAAAAACTTTCGACATTTGCGCATATTATGTTATAATTATGTATATATCGAATTTTATAGCAAAAAATTAGATAAGAGGGATATATAAGTTGAGTTAATGGGAGAGGGGAAATACGAAAATTAATTGAATAGGAGTGAGTTATATCGGAACTACTAAAATGTTGTTGGGTGTAGCGCTTTTTTTTGTAATAGTAAATGGAGGTGTACTACTACTAGCAGGTTTAGCTAAACTTATGCCAGTTATATTATTTGCATTACTCTATTTGATGTTCAGTGTGATAACTTTTGCTATAATGATTGCTGTAGTTGTTGCTATAGCATACGGTTTAATAAAGTTGTTAATTGCAATTTTTGAAAAATTGAGATAATAAATCGAAGAAAGGGGAAGTATTTTATGTCTGTAACTGAAGAAAATTTTGTTGCTGGAATTGGAACAGACTTCGAGCCAGCTCTTGAAGAAAACGTATTTGATACCTTATTCAAAGAGTACGAGCGTGTTGTAGTTAATAGCCTTATTACATCGTTTGGGTTGGACTTTTTTATAAAAGATCAGCATGGCGGTGATGTCGACACTATACATAATGTAAGGAAAATTGATAAAGACCCTGACATGCGATATAAAAATACTGCTAACGAAACTGCCTATAACAACCGTGGTGAGTACAATTCTGATGATTACCATAAACACTCTAATTATATTGCTAGAGGGAAGGGTGACAAACAAAAACAGCAACAAGGTGAGTTGAAAGATGCATACACTGGAAATAAAATGCCTATTAATGGAAATCGAGATACAGACCATGTTGTTTCAGCCAAAGAGATTCACGATGACAGGGGCGCAGTCTTGTCTGGAAGAAAAGGAAGTGACTTAGCTAACTTAGATGAAAACCTTCGATCAACGAATAGTTCTATCAATAGATCTAAAGGCAAGAAAACTGTGGAGGAGTACATAGAATGGCTTGAAAAAACTCAAGATCATAGAGATGGACGTATATCTACACTGAAAAGTAAGTCAAGTTTGACAGATAAAGAAAGAAAAGAACTGTCTAAATTAGAACAACAAAATGCAGTGGACAAAGAAGAAATGAGAAGAGATGATAGAATAGCTCGTGGTGGAATTGATGCTGATATTAACAAGTCCTACTACACAAGCTCTAAATTTTTGAAGGACACTGGGCATGCGGCTGTATTCACAGGTGTGAAAATGGGATTGCGTCAGGCTATGGGACTTGTATTTACAGAAGTATGGTTTTCAGCTAAAGAAGCTCTTACTGTTGCTGGGGCAGGATTTGCAGAAAAGTTAAAATCCATAGGCGAAGGGATAAAACAAGGATTTTCGCGTGCTAAAGTTAAATACAAAGAGGTATTGTCTAAGTTTGGTGCAGGTACTATTTCAGGTATTTTATCATCTTTAACAACAACGTTAACTAACATTTTTTTCACTACCTCGAAAAATGCTGTTCGCATTATTAGACAAACATGGGCCTCTCTTATGGAAGCCGCAAAAATTTTAATTTTCAATCCAGATAATCTTCATTTTGCGGAACGTTTAAAAGCAGCTTTGAAAATTTTAGCTGCTGGTGCAAGCGTTGTGCTAGGAACAATGGTACAGGAATCAGTTCAATTGGCACTATCACAAAGCCTTGGTGCTATGCCTGTGGTAGGAAATGAGATTTTAAGCATTGTATCAATGTTTTCAGGGACTCTTTGCACAGGGCTTCTCACTGTATCTTCGCTATATCTTATAGATAGTGACCCATTCGGTGGACTTATTACGAAAATTCTCGATGACACCATTGGAGAATACAAGCATCAAGCGAAATTATTTGAGGTACATGCAGCAAAGCTTCAACAACTTGATATAGATAAATTCGAGTCTGAGGTAGCAGCGTACTGTAATTTAGTGTCTGGATTTGAGAAAGCCAAAAATGACACTGAATTAAACATCATGTTAACACGGGCAACAAAGCAGTTAGGTATTCCTGTCCCTTGGGGTGAGAATCGTTCACTGGACGATTTTATGAATGATCCTAGCGCAGTATTTCATTTTTAAAAAAGCAAAACTAATGTTAAAAAAAGTAGAGATTTTTTGTGCCATTACCACTTTTAGCACTTCCAGTTATAAGAGTTGTTGCTAGAACAATAATTATCGCTGCTACCGTAAAAGGTATGAGTAATGCTGTGGAGGTAATTAAAAGGGCGAAAGACGCGGAGAACCGTAAAAAAATTTGGATGAATTTTAGAAATGCCAAAAATAACATTAAATTAAACATCATGTTAACACGGACAACAAAGCAGTTAGGTATTCCTGCACCTTGGGGTAAGAATCGTTCACTAGACGATTTTATGAATGATCCTAACGCAGTACTTCGTTTTTAAATACAATAAAACTAATTTATAAAGGAGCGATTTTTTATGCCATTACCATTTTTAGCACTTCCAGTTCTTCTCAAAGGTGCAGCAGTTGTTGCTGGAACAATAGGTGCCGCTACTGTTATAGGTGGTGCGAGCGATATCAGTGAAGCAAATAAAAAGATGAAAGAGGCGGAGGCGCGTAACAAAAAAAATATAGATGAATTTCGTAAGGTTGAAGACCAAACTCTTGCAAAAATGGATGCAGTCGGAAGGTTAGAAGTAGCCGTCGGCAAAGATTTTGAGCGTTTTTCCAATGCATATGAACAAATTAGAAATTGTCCTAAGCGCTCCGCAAAAGATTTAGGTGAGGGAATTTCAAAATTTAATTTTGAGGAAATCAAAATCACCTCGGTAGGCGCTGGAGCTCTTCTTGGAGCAAGTGTTGGCAGTGCTGGTGGTGCAGCATTTGGAGTCGCTGCTGCTTCTGGAGTTAACACAGCTGTTTTGGCACTAGGAACGGCTTCAACTGGGACAGCCATTAGCACACTTTCTGGAGCAGCAGCAACTAAAGCAGCACTGGCTGCTATTGGCGGTGGTTCCTTAGCTGCTGGTGGAGGCGGTATGGCTGCTGGAGCAGCAATACTCAGTGGTGTAACGATGGGCGCAGGTGCTTTAGTGTTCGGGGCAACCTTAGCCTTTACAGGGTCTAAGCTTTTGGGAAAAGCAGATGAGGCGCAGGAGGCTGTTCTCGAAAGTGAAGTACAACTGAATGAAGCTAAAGGGTATCTTAACCGAGCTTATACTGTGGCTGAAGATCTTCAACGTGCTATCACAAATGCCCATAAATTATATGATATCAATGTTAGAAGGTTCATTGAGCTTGTATCTCGTAAGAAAGACTGGAATGATTATAGTTTTAATGAAAAATTGCTTGTAGAGAATAATATGCTAATCGTTGCAATTTTGAACAAAATGATTAGCACTCCGATACTTAAAAATAATACTCATAATCCTGATGCTAGGAAACCTATAAATACTGTTCAAGTATATGAGGTGATAAAGTCTTCGGAATCCGCATTATTTGAGTTATCTAAACATAATTAATAGTAGAAAGTTAATTAAAGAATAAGGCGTGAGATAAGTTGCTAATATCTCAGTCTTATTTTTTTATATAAAATTTGCTTTTTGGAAAAAAAGATTGTATAATTTTATGGTAAAAATGGAAAATTAAAACTTTTTTTAATTAGGAGGAATTAGGTATGAAAGTTGTTATTGCAATTGATTCGTTAAAGGGGAGTTTAACTTCAAATGAAGCAGGTCAAGCGATTAAGGATGGTGTTTTATCAGTTTATCATGATGCTGATGTGAAAATTATACCTGTTGCGGATGGCGGTGAAGGGACAGTTGAAGCCTTAGTATTGGGCATGAATGGGATCTTTGAGAAAATGATGGTAACTGGACCGCTAGGCGAAAAGATTAATGCTACTTATGGCGTTTTGCCTGAAAGTAAAACAGCGATTATTGAAATGGCGCAAGCTTCTGGTTTAACATTGATTCCTCAAGAGTCAAGAAATCCGTTGAACACATCGACTTATGGTGTCGGAGAAATCATTAAAGAGGCAATCAACAAAGGGTGTCGTAATTTTATTGTTGGCATTGGTGGAAGTGCAACAAATGATGCTGGCGTTGGAATGTTGCAAGCGTTGGGATTTGAATTCTATAACGGTGCAGGTGAGTTAATTGGTGTTGGTGGTCGTTTCCTAAATGATATCAAGAGCATTAAAATAGAAAATGCGTTGAAAGAATTAGCAGATTGTACATTTAAGATTGCTTGTGATGTTGATAATCCTTTATACGGAACAAATGGAGCAGCTCATATTTATGGTCCACAAAAAGGGGCAACACCAGAAATCGTTGAAGAACTTGACCGTGGACTTGTAAATTTTGCTAGGGTTGTAAAAAGTGAGCTTGGCAAAGATATTGCTAACATGCCAGGAGCAGGGGCCGCAGGTGGTCTAGGGTATGGATTCATGGCATTTTTAAATGGTAATTTAGAATCAGGCGTTAACATTATTATCGAAGCAACGAAGCTTGATGATATGGTTGCTGGTGCTGATTTCCTTATTACTGGTGAAGGTCGTCTTGATTATCAAACATCGATGGGTAAAGCGCCAATTGGTATTGCGAAAATTGGTAAGAAACACGGTGCTAAAGTTATCGCATTTGCTGGCTCTGTTAGTGATGACGCTAAAAATTGTAATACAGAAGGTATCGATGCATATTTTAGCATTCAATCAGGTGCTATTTCACTTGAGGAAGCAATGGATAGTTTAAATGCATCGAAAAATTTAAGAAATATAACTGAACAAGCGTTCAGATTGATTAAATCAGTTAGATAGTTACATAGAAGTGTAAATTAAAGGGGGATGGTTATCATGACAGGTTTAGCGTTAATATTTGTATTCTTCATTTCAATTGCAGTTATGGTTTTGGCAATTGCAAAGTGGAAAATACATCCGTTTTTAGCGATTATGGGTGTTTCGATTGTTCTAGGTCTTTTAGCAGGTATCCCGATTGTAGATCAAGTGGATGCTTATGGTAATACTGTAACTAGCATTGCTGGAATTATGGGGCAAGGATTCTCATCTATTTTTACTGGTATTGGTTTAGTTATCATTTTCGGGGCAATCATCGGCTCTATTTTAGAAGTAACTGGTGGGGCATTTAAAATTGCCGATTTAGTAGTTAAGGTGTTGGGGAAAGCTAGTCCAACATTATCAATGCTTGTTATGGGTTGGATTGTTTCAGTTCCAGTTTTCTGCGATAGCGGATTTGTTATTTTAAATCCAGTAAGACGTTCTTTAGTTAAGCGTACAGGTTCTAGTGCTGTTGCATCAGCTCTAGGTCTTGGTGCTGGATTATATACATCTCACGTTCTTGTTCCGCTAACGCCAGGACCACTTGCAGCATCTGAAATGTTAAACTTGGGTAATTACTTATTATTAGTTATGTTATTATCAGTTGTAGTTTCGATTCCTGCAGTTACAGCAGCTTATTTCTGGGCAACTTATTGCGGAAGGAAAACTCAGTCTAAAGAAGATTTAGAACTTGTAAATAGCGAAACTGTAAAAACATACGAAGAACTTGTAAAAGAGTTTAATGGATTACCGAATGGCTTATTATCATTGTCGCCAATTCTTGTGCCAATCGTTTGTATGGCACTTGGCACGATTGCTGATGTAGCTGATTGGACAGGAACGTTTGGCGATATCATGAAATTTATTGGAACACCTGTTATTGCATTAGGTATTGGTCTTTTATTCGCTGTTTTATTACTTGCCGTTTGTAAGAAAATGGATAAATTTAACTCATTAACAAATGATACGTTAAAAGCATTAGGACCAATTCTTTTTATTACAGGTGCAGGTAGTGTTCTAGGGCGCGTTATTGCAGTTTCTGACATGGTGCCTTTCATTAGTGCACATTCTGAAGTTTTAGCTGGTCTAGGTTTATTCTTCCCATTCCTAGTAAGTGTAATCATCAAAACAGCTCAAGGTTCTTCAACTGTAGCTATGATTACAACAGCAGGAATTATGGCACCACTAATGACTACACTTAATATGGATTCACCAATGATGTCTGCTCTTACAGTAATGGCAATCGGTGTTGGGTCTATGATGGCGTCACATGCAAATGATTCATACTTCTGGGTAGTTAACAATCTTTCTGATATGACTCCTGAAGAAGGATATAGAAACTGGACGGCTATGTCGGTTGTACAGGGTGTAACTGGTATGGCGACAATCTTCTTGATTTCGTTATTTGTTAGCTAAGAAGAAATAATAATGGATAAAGCATAACAATAAGAAACCCCACTGAAAATCTTACTTTTTAGTGGGGTTTTCAAATGCTTTAACTTATATTTATTTTAATTTATACTCAATTGCAAATGAAACAGTTGCAAAAAATTAAAAATCAAAAGATTTCATACTTTTTTCTTTAAAAGTATGGCAAAAAACTTTAATAGTAGCCACTACGTGGCTGTTTAAACGGGTCAAGGGCTATGGCTGGGGAGATGGGGCGAGTAGCCCCACGG